>LNFM01000913.1_pt1 | contig 71194 bp, 64 predicted proteins | sample 596031 | NCBI WGS metagenome assembly LNFM01 (sample SAMN04254537, study PRJNA301005) | activated carbon metagenome | isolation source: dual media filters at the Ann Arbor, Michigan drinking water treatment plant | place: USA: Ann Arbor
ATGCTCGACCCACGAAGGGCCCTCGCTGCTGGAGTCCGCGACGCTGAGAACAACCCCCGTGGGTCGGGCTTCGCCCGACGCCCGCGTTCCGGGATTCGCCGCTGTACCCAAGCCCGCGCCGCGTCGAGCGATGCTCGACCCACGACGGGACCTCGCCTCTGCGTGTCTCGTCGCGACGCATCTTGTCCATGTCCACATCTCCCTCGAAAGGGGGAGGCGCGCTTCGCTCCAAGGGTTCAACCTCGATCACTCCTAAGCCCGATGCGTCTTCGACGACCGGGCCACAGAATCCGTCGGATCGCGCTCCGATGCATGGCGTCCGACAGACGCACGACGACGGGGCGCGGACGCGGATCGATGCCCTCGTATCGGGCGCGCGAGTGCAGTCACCACGAGACCAGGATGCAGCTTTCAGAGGTGAGCAGTGTGGGATGCGATGACATGAGCGTGCAGGCCTCGATCATGCAAAGCAGTCTCTGCCCGCGCGGCGGGCGGCAGTGCCATCGCCATCGCGGTCCTCGCGCTGGCAGTGCCTCGGGCGCTCGGGACACCGATCGTCCGACGCTTCCCGGAGGCCCGCTTTGAAAGCCTGGTTGGGATTGTCCCGCGGGATCGACGCGCTGAATGAGCGCGTCGGCCGGGCGGTGGGGTGGCTCATCCTCGCGATGACGGTCATCAGTGCGATGAACGCCATCTCGCGGAAGGCCTTCTCGATCAGCTCGAATGCTTTCCTCGAAGTGCAGTGGTACCTCTTCGCCGCCGTGTTCCTCCTCGCAGGCGGCAGCACGCTCCTCAAGAATGGTCACGTGCGCATCGACCTCGTGGCTTCGCGTCTCTCCGAGCGCACCCGCCTGAAGATCGAACTGTTCGGCACGCTCGTGTTCCTCTTTCCGTTCGCGCTGCTGATGCTGCGTCACGCCTGGCCGTTCTTCATGGACGCCGTCGCGAACCGCGAGGTCTCCATCAATGCCGGTGGCCTGTGGGTGGCGCCGGTGAAGTTCCTCATCCCCGCGGGTTTCGCGCTGCTGTGGCTGCAGGGGCTGTCGCAGGCGATCAAGGTCGTCGCCGCGCTGTCGGGCAGGTATCCGGCGGAGAGGATTCTCTCGACGCACGCGGAAACGTCCGCGCCGGGGGCATCGACATGAGCTTCGCGATGCCCTGGATCACGGGATGACGGCATGGCTCATCTCCTCGATCGGTCCGCTGATGTTCGTGGGTCTGGTCGTGTTCCTGCTGCTCGGGTATCCGGTGGCGTTCGCGCTCGCGGCCATCGGACTCTTCTTCGGGATCGTCGGCGTGGAGGTCGGGCTGCTGCAGGCCTCGCTGCTCCAGGCGCTGCCGCAGCGGGTCTACGGGATCATGCAGAACGAGACGCTGCTCGCGATCCCGTTCTTCACGTTCATGGGGTTGATCCTCGAGCGCAGCGGGATGGCCGAGGAGCTCCTCGAGACCATCGGCCAGCTCTTCGGGCCGATCCGCGGCGGGCTCGCCTATGCGGTGATCTTCGTGGGTGCGCTGCTCGCGGCGACGACGGGTGTCGTGGCGGCCTCGGTGATCTCGATGGGGCTCATCTCGCTGCCCGTGATGCTGCGGCAGGGCTACAGCGCGCGGCTGTCGACGGGTGTGATCGCGGCGTCCGGCACGCTCGCGCAGATCATTCCGCCGTCGCTGGTGCTGATCGTGATGGCCGACCAGCTGGCTCGGCCCATCGGGGATCTCTACCGCGGCGCGCTCGTTCCGGGTCTTCTGCTGACGGCGGCCTACGCCGGCTACGTGCTGCTGGTGTCGATCGTGAAGCCGTCGGCGGCGCCCGCGCTGCCGCCCACCGAACGGCGGCATGCGCCGGGCGTGCTCCTGCGGCGGGTACTCGTGACGCTGGTCCCGCCACTGGTGCTGATCTTCCTGGTGCTGGGCACCATCTTCCTCGGCATCGCGACGCCGACGGAGGGTGGGGCGATGGGAGCCTGTGGCGCGATCGTCCTCGCGCTGGTGAAAGGCAAGCTGAGACTGCCGCTGCTGCGCCAGGCGCTGGAGAGCACCACCCGGCTGTCGTGCTTCGTGATGTTCATCCTGATCGGGTCGACGGTGTTCGGCCTCGTGTTCCGCGGCGTGAACGGGGATCTGTGGGTGGAGCATCTGTTCACCGGTCTGCCGGGGGGCGTGCTGGGCTTCCTGATCGTCGTGAACCTGCTCGTCTTCGTACTGGCGTTCTTCCTCGACTACTTCGAGCTGGCGTTCATCCTCGTGCCGTTGCTGGCGCCCGTCGCGGAGAAGCTCGGCATCGACCTCGTCTGGTTCGGCGTGATGCTCGCGGTGAACATGCAGACGTCGTTCATGCATCCGCCCTTCGGTTTCGCGCTCTTCTATCTGAAGAGCGTGGCCCCGCGCTCGGTGCGTTCGGGCGACATCTACCGCGGTGCTATCCCGTTCGTGTGCATCCAGATCGTGATGGTGGTCGCGCTGATCGCCTTCCCGGGGCTCGCGAGCTATCGCAGCGCCGGTGCTGCGGGCGCCGTCGGGTCGCAGGACCTCGCGCCATTCCTCGACAACCCGGAGTACCCACCCACCGTGTTCGAACTGAAGCCCGATCCTCCCGCAGGGCGCCCCGCCGATGAACGCTGACCGCTCGCGCCGCCGTTTCCTCTCTGCCGCCTCCGTCGGGGCCGCCGGCGCCGTCACGTGTGCCGCGCCGGCGGTCGCCCAGAGCAACCCCAGCATCCGCTGGCGGATGGCGTCGAGTTTCCCGAAGAGCCTCGACAACATCTTCGGCGGCGCGGAGCTGCTCGCGCAGCGCGTGCGGGCGATGACCGACGGCAGATTCGACATCCGCGTGTTTGCCTCGGGCGAACTGGTGCCCGGCCTGCAGGTGCTCGACGCCTGCGAGCAGGGGACCGTCGAGTGCGGGCAGACGCAGGGCTTCTACTACATCGGCAAGAACAAGGCGTTCGCCTTCGACAGCGCGCTGCCGTTCGGCCTCAACTCACGCCAGCACAACGCGTGGATGTACTACGGCGGCGGCGTCGAACTCGTGCGCGAGCTGTACCGCGAGCACGGCTGCGTCATCTTCCCCGGTGGCAACAGCGGCGCGCAGATGGGCGGCTGGTATCGCCGCGAGATCGGCGGCCTCGCCGATCTGAAGGGGATGAAACTGCGCATCCCAGGCATCGCCGGAGAGATCGTGTCGCGCCTCGGTGCGGTGCCGCAGACGATTCCGGGGGCCGACATCTATCCGGCGCTCGAGAAAGGCACCATCGATGCGGCCGAATGGGTGGGCCCTTACGACGACGAGAAGCTCGGCTTCTACCGCGTCGCGCCGCACTACTACTTCCCGGGTTGGTGGGAGGGCAGTTCGTGCCTGTCGTACATCGTGAACCTGAAGGAATGGAACGCGCTGCCGGCGGCGTATCGCGAGGCCTTCGAGGTGGCGGCCGGGGAGTCGAACGTTCGGATGGTGGCGGCGTACGATGCCAAGAATCCGCAGGCGCTCGCCCGGCTCGTGTCGAACGGTGTGCAGTTGCATCCGTACCCGAAGGACATCCTGAAGGCGGCCCACGCCGCCGCCGAGGCACTGTACGACGAGGAGGCCGCCCGCAACCCGGTGTTCCGCCGCTTCCTCGGGCCCTGGCGGAAGTTCCGCTACGAGCAGAACCAGTGGTATCGCATCGCCGAGGCCACGTTCAACAACTTCATGGCCAGCCAGTCGCTGGTTCAGAAGTGAGGGTCGCCACCATGCCGTGCGTGGCCCCGTCCCGTGTTTTCCGCCACAGGTGCGGTGGTCCCTGTCGGGGCTGCGCGGCACCGCTTTCTCTTCCTCACGACCCGAAGGAGCACCTCCCATGACGAATCTGACCATCAACGGTCGGAGCCTCGCCTCCGACTCCCCACCCGACACACCGCTGCTCTGGGTGTTGCGGGAGGAACTGCGCATGACCGGCACCCGCTTCGGCTGTGGTCTCGGCGTGTGCGGTGCCTGCACCGTGCACATCAATGGGCAGGCTGTTCGCTCCTGTCAGGTCAAGCTGGAGCAGGTGGGCAGCGGCGCGATCACGACGATCGAAGGGCTGCACCCGTCGAACGCCCATCCGGTGCAGAGGGCCTGGATCGAGATCCAGGTGCCGCAGTGCGGCTACTGCCAGTCGGGCCAGATCATGCAGGCGGCCTCGTTGCTCGCGCAGAACCCTTCCCCCAGCGACAAGCAGATCCAGGAAGCCATGAACGGCAACCTCTGCCGCTGCGCCACGTACCCCCGCATTGCCGGCGCCGTGAAGCGTGCGGCCCAGATGATGAAGGAGAAGAAGAATGCCTGACGAACTCCTGCCGAACGCCGGCCGCCGCAGTTTCCTCGTCCGCTCCACCACGATGGCTGGAGCCGGATTCCTCAGCATTGCGCTGCCCCCCGCACTCGGCGGCAGCGACGCCGAGGCCGCGATCTCCGCGACGCCGGCGTACACGCCTTCGATCTGGTTCACGATCACGCCCGACGGTGTGACGACGATGCACATCGTGAAGGCCGAGATGGGCCAGCACATCGGCACCGCCTTCGCGCAGATCATCGCCGAAGAACTCGAAGTGCCGTGGGAGAAGGTCCGTCTCGACATGCCGCTGGAGAGCAACGAGAACTTCGGAATCTACGGGCTCGCGTACACCGTGAACAGCGGCAGCGTGACCACCGAGTTCGACCGCCTGTCGCGTGCCGGTGCCCTGGGCCGCATGGTGCTCGTCGAAGCGGGTGCGAAACTGCTCGGCGCCAAGCTCGACAAGTGCTACGCCTCGGCGGGCCGTGTGATCGACAAGGCGTCGAAGCGCTCGGTCGGCTACGGCGACATCCTCCAGAAGGTGAAGCTCGAGAAGTCGTTCTCGTACCCCAACGATTTCAAGGCCGTGAAGCTGAAGGCACGCAGCGAGTACAAGATCATCGGCAAGTCGGTCCCGGCGCTCGACATCCCGGCCAAGACCAACGGCTCGGCCAAGTACGCGATGGACGTCTTCCTGCCGAACATGGCGTACGGCGCGCTCGCGATCCCGCGCACCCGTCACATGTCGAAGGTGCTGTCGGTGGACGACAGCGCAGCGAAGAGCATTCCGGGCTATCTGAAGTCCGTGGTGATCGCCGATCACATGAACAAGTGCATGGGCTGGGTAGTGGCGCTCGCCGAGACCTATCCCGCGGCGCTCGCGGCCTCGAAGGCACTGAAGATCGAGACCGACCCGGGCCCGTACGGCAACCTGAGCCTCGCCGACATCAAGGCGGAGTTCGCGGAGCTGCTGGACAAGCCCGAAGAGGCGGCCAACTGGGTGCTGGAAGGTGACGTCGAAGGCTCCATGACCGGCGCCGACAAGACCCTCGATGTCGAGTACTCGAGCGACATGATCTGCCACGCCTTCATGGAACCCATCAACTGCACGGTGATGCAGGCCTCCGACGGCAGCTGGCACGTGCACGTGGGCACGCAGAGCACGTCGTTCGCCCGCATGACGCTGACCGCGTACCTCTCGATGGTCACCGGCAAGAAGCAGGAAGAGCTGTCGGTGTTCGTCCACCAGTACCTCGTGGGCGGTGGCTTCGGCGGCAAGCAGGACTACGACGACGTGCTGGCCGCGGCCTACTGCGCGCACGAACTCGGGCGCCCCGTGAAGTTCATCCAGTCGCGCGAGTCGCAGTTCGCCATCTCGCATCCGCGTACGCCCACCCTGCACCGCCTGAAGGCCGGCATCCAGGACGGCAAGATGACGGCCATGAGCCACGACATGGTGAGCGGCTGGATGGGCCCGCGCTTCGCGGTGGGCAAGAAGTTCAACAACGGCACCGACTGGCTGCAGCTCGATTCCTGGGACGACAAGAAGCAGGACATCGACCAGTGGTCCGTGGGTGGCAGCGATCACTGGTACCACGTGCCGAACCATCGCGTCCGCGCCTGGAACAGCGACCGCACCACCTGGGCGATCCAGGCGAGCGCGCTGCGCACCGTGTCCAACTCGTACAACATGTTCGTGGTCGAGTCCTTCATGGACGAGGCCGCGCATGCGGCGGGTCGCGATCCGCTCGAGTTCCGTCTCTCGATGCTGAACGGCAAGGGTGGCAATCGCGGCATCCCGAACACGGGTTACGCGCCGGGTACGCCGTCCGACTACTACCTCGACCAGATCTGGATCTCGCTGCCCTGGCCGACGGACAAGTCGTGGCCCGAGTACGAATCCGGCACGGTGGGTGGCGCGCTCCGGCTCGCCAACTGTCTGCGCGTCGCGGCGGGCAAGGCCGGCTGGGGTTCCAAGAAGTTGCCGAAGGGCACCGGCATGGGCCTCGCGGTCTCGTCGGCGGAAGAGCGTCAGAGCCCGACGTGGGTCGCGGGGGTGGCCGAAGTCACGGTCGACACCACGACCGGCGTGTACAAGATCAACAAGCTGACGATCGCGATGGACATGGGCATCGCGATCAACCCCGAGAACGTGAAGGCCCAGATCATGGGTTCCGCGCTCTGGGGTGCGGGTCAGGTGTTGTCCGAGCGGCTCGACTACGAGAACGGCCTCCTGAAGCAGACCAACTTCCACGAGTACAAGCCGGTCCGGCAGGTGGATGTGCCGGAGTTCGACATCGAGCTGATCCAGTCGGGTCGGCATCCGATGGGGGTCGGCGAACCCGCCTCGACCATCGTGGCGCCGGCGGTGGCGAATGCCATCTTCGCCGCGTGCGGTGCGCGTGTGCGGCACATGCCGATCACGCCGGAGGCGGTGCTCGAAGCGCTGAAGGCGGCAAAGGCCTGACGTAGTCATCGGGTCGGGGGCGGTCCGCCGCCTCCGGCCTTCTTTCCCGCGGGGATCCCTGCCTGACCTGCGCCTTCGCACTGCCGTGCGCTGGCGTCCGGCGCCGGTGAGGCAGGGGTCCCCCAGTTTCCCGGACCGTACATGTCCCAAGACATCCTCTCGCTGTCGGCTGCAGAGCTGACGGCGGGTTACCGATCCAGGCAGTTGTCGCCTGTGGAAGTCGCGCAGGCGGCACTCGACCGGGCCGCGAAGATCCAGCCCATCCACAATCCGTTCGTCGTGCTCGATGCCGAGGTTGCCCTCGATGCGGCGTACGAATCCGAGAAGCGCTGGATGTCTGGCGAACCCCTCGGCCTCGTGGATGGCCTGCCCACCACCGTCAAGGATCTCCTGCTGTGCAAGGGCTGGCCCACGCGACGTGGGTCACGCACCGTGAACCCCGATCAGCCCTGGGAGGACGACAGCGCCTCGGTCGCCCGCATGCGCGAACACGGCGCCGTGTTCCTCGGCAAGACGACCACGCCCGAGTTCGGCTGGAAGGGCGTCACCGACAGTCCGCTCACCGGCGTGACGTCGAACCCCTGGAATGCGCGCATGACACCGGGCGGCAGCAGCGGCGGTGCTGCGGTCGCTGCGGCCTTCGGGCTCGGCGTGATGCACGTGGCCACCGACGGCGGCGGCTCCATCCGCATCCCTGCCGGCTTCTGCGGCATGTTCGGTTTCAAGCCCACGTTCGGACTCGTGCCCGTGCACCCGCATCCGCCTCCCCTCACGCTCTGGCACCAGGGTCCGATCTCGCGAACGGTGGAAGACGCTGCCCTGATGCTCACGGTGATCTCGCAGCCCGACCCGCGCGATTTCTATTCAGTGCCCATGGCGGGAATCGACTATCGCCAGGGTCTCGACGATGGCGTGGCCGGGCTGCGCATCGCGTACAGCCGCACGCTGGGCTACGCGCGCGTCGACCCCGAAGTGGCCGCACTGGTGGAACGCGCCGTCGGCGTGCTCGCCGACCAGGGGGCGATCGTCGAGGAGGTCGACCTCACCCTCGAGGACCCGATCTCGATCATGCAACCGCTGTGGGCGGTGGCACTTGCGATCGCTCTCGAGCCCATGTCGCAGGCGCAGCGCGATCTGCTCGACCCGCCGATCAACTCGCTGGCGGCACCGGGCTTCGAGATGTCGGCCCTGGAGTACCGAGCGGTCGAGCGCGCCCGCGAGATTCTGGCGCGCCGCATGAACGCGCTGCACCAGACCCACGATCTCCTCATCACGCCCCAACTGGCGACGACCGCCTTCGAGGTGAACCACGAGGTTCCCCCGAACAGCGATCTGAAACGCTGGTGGGAATGGTCTCCCTTCACGTACCCGTTCAACCTGACGCAGCAACCCGCGGCGACCGTGCCGTGTGGGTTCGCGTCGAACGGGCTACCGGTGGCGATGCAGGTGGTGGGGCCGCGGTTCGCGGAGCAGGTCGTCCTGCGTGCCGCGCGCGCCTATGAGCGCGTGCATCCGTTCCGGAGGCCTCCGTTGCCGTCGACCGTTTCGTAGGCGGTGCCTGATCCCGCACCGGGTGGTGCATCCACGGCCCCTGTAGGAGGGGCCCATGGCCCCGAAAGCGGTGCGTGCTGCGAAGGCGCCTCACCCGGAACCATCGCTTTCGCGGGCGTGGCCCGCTCCTACAAAGGCTCGCCTATTCGTAAAGCGGGTGGTGCATCCACGGCCCCTGTAGGAGCGGCCCATGGCCGCGAAAGCGGTTGATGCCAGGAGGCGCTTCACCCGGAACCATCGCATTCGCGGGCGTGGCCCGCTCCTACAAAAGCGCGCCTATTCGTATGGCAGGTGGTGCATCCACGGCCCCTGTAGGAGCGGCCCATGGCCGCGAAAGCGGTTGATGCCAGGAGGCGCTTCACCCGGAACCATCGCTTTCGCGGGCGTGGCCCGCTCCTACAAAAGCGCCCCGCGAAGTGATCCCATGCCTCTTGGAATGGCGTTTCTGTTCGTATCCGAACAGACAGCGAACGGTGCTTCGCCGAATCTCGGGTCCGGGAGTCGTGAGCGGTTCGCTGCACGCGACGCATCCACAGGCCCGCCGTCGCTGTCACCAGGAGGTTTCATGCGCAAGAGATTGTCGCTGGCGGTCCACGACGGCCTCGATCGGGCGGCGAAGTGCCGTGCCGACATCCCGCGCCATCCCCGCGTCGGCGGGCCAGGAACGTCGTCTGGCAAGCGGAGGGACGATCTCGCCTTGTCGTCGAGTCCGTGCCGATGTTCGCAGCGCAGCCGGTGACGCCCATCCAGGACATCGTCTTCCTGCTCGACGTCGACAACACGCTGCTCGACGGCGACCGCATCGTCACGGACTTCACCCACCATCTGGAGAGTGCGCTCGGCACCCGTGCGGCCCATCGGTTCTGGGAGATCTCCGGGGCCCTGCGCGAGGACCTCGGCTATGTCGACTATCTCGGCGCATTGCAGCGCTGTCGTGCGGACGATGTCCCGGCAGGCGGGGACGGATCGGGGCTGCTGCAGGTCGCGTCATTCCTGCTGGACTACCCGTTCGAGGAGCGCTTGTACCCCCGCGCGATGGAGGTCCTGCAACGCCTGAACACGCTCGGTGCGACGGTGATCCTGTCCGATGGTGACGTCGTCCTGCAGCCACGGAAGATCATTCGGTCCGGGCTCTGGGCGGCGGTGTCGGGTCGGGTCGTCGTCTGCGCCCGCAAGGAGCGCCGGATCGATCTCGTCCAGCGCCTCCATCCGGCGCGCCATTACGTGATGATCGACGACAAGCCGCGGGTGCTCGCCGCGATGAAGTCGGCACTCGGAGACCGTGTGACGACTGTGCTTCCGAGGCAGGGGCACTACGCGCTGGATGCCGTCGAGATCGCGTCGCATCCGCCGCCGGACGTCAGCGTCGCGTGCATCGGAGATCTTGCGGACCAGGACATCCGGCCGCTGCTGGGCAGTCTTGTCGTTCGTGGCGAGCGCGTGCCTGCAGCATTTGCCGGGCGGCTCGGGCAACGCGGGTGAGCGCGGGCGGGAACTCGTGCCCGGGCGGTTGCCGGGCGGACGGACACCGACCGATGGCCGGCGTCCGTCCGGGGGACTGCGCGATCAGGCGCGGCGACGCGCCATGAAACCGATCAGGCCAAGACCAGCGAGCAGCATCGCGTAGGTCTCGGGTTCCGGCACCGCTGCAGCAAAGGCTGTCGTGCCCGGGCTGCCGATCGCGCCGCTCAGGGAGGTGTACGACCCCTCGACATCGCCAACCGACGACAGGACCCACTGCTTCGCATCGTTGGCCCCCAGCGCGGCGAGGGACATCGCACGGCCGCTGACGTTCTGGGTACGCGGGCCGCCGGCAGCGGTGTTGTCGCCGTAGGTCAGACGATCGACGAGCGCACCCATGCCATCGAACAGGTTGAGTTCATCCGCGCGTCCGATGTTGTTGGTGTAGCCGCCAAGGACCTTCACCGTGGCGGCCAGACCCCAGTCGAGGCGGAATGTGTCGGCGCTCGTCTCGGTGATGACCACGGATTCGCCGCTGGCGACCATCCCGAACCCGGAGAGGTCGAACACGCCTGGGAGGCGGCTGTCGTCGTCGTAGCTCCAGCCGGCGAAGTTCACTGCCGTCGCGCCGAGGTTCGTGAACTCGATGAACTCGCCGCTGCCGCCGGAGTACATCCATTCGGTGATGCGGACGTCGGCCTGCGCCTGCGAGGCGAAGCCGGCGACGAGCAGTGCTGCGAGAAGCTTGTTCATGGTGTGGGTCTCCTTGTTGGATTGGAACTGCACAGATCAGGAAGCGCGGCGACGTGCGCCCGCGCCGACCAGCCCGAGGCCGGCCAGCAGCAATGCCCACGTGCCGGGTTCGGGCACGGCCGCGACCGGCGCGAGCACATAGAGGCTCGGGGTCTCGCCGACGATGTAGATGACGCCGTCTGCATCGATCGTCACGCCCTCGGCGTCCTCGGCGATGCCGCTGAAAACGAACTGGCCCAGGATCTGGCCGCTGCGGCTCACCTCGAGCAGCCTCGCCGACTCCTGGCTGTAGATCAGAAGGTTGTCCTGGTCGGCCGAGCCGCGCAGCGACGGGACCGTCGTGAGCACCTGGACCTCGGAGAGATCCAGCGTGCCGAACAGCGTGGCGAAGAGATTCGCGGGCGGGACCAGTTCCGTGATCGTCGCCGCGCCGGTCGCGAAGTCGAGCGCGACGTCGTACACGGCCTGGGGCGTCTTCTCCTTCACCATGAGGAAGCGCCCGGTGAGTGGATCGTAGGAGACGCCCTCGATGCCGACATTGCCCACCGTCGGTCCGATCGACACCGAGGGGAGGGTGCTGCGCCCGGTCGCGGAACCCGCCTGGTACGTGAAGAGGTAGGCATCCTGCAGACGCTCCTCCGTGATGACGAAACGGCCATTGCCCACATAGGTCAGGCCTTCCGTGTCATCGAAGCCGAAGAGATTCATCACGCTCAACTGGCGCCCCTGCTTGTCGACCTCGACCACGTAGTCCCCCTCGTCGCCGAGCACGAACAGGCTGTCGGTGTCCCAGTTCCAGGTGACGGCGGAGGCTTCGGATGCCGTGAGCGAAGGCAGGCTGTAGGTCGCCACGTGCCGATAGTCGGCAAGGTCGAGACCAGTCACCGCGGCAAGCGTCGGCCCGGAAGCGACGAGTCCGAGCGCAAGGAAAATCGTTCGAAAGGACATGGGAGTATTTCCGCATTGAGCAAGCCAGCAAGGATGCGAGGCGAGCATTGCGCGAGAAACATGGACGGTGATGCGTTCAGCCCATGGGGCGTATGCGATCGATACCCCCGTGGTGGATCAGCCAGTGCGTGTAGGAGCGGGCCATGCCCGCGAAAGCGATGGTTCCGGTTGAAGCGCTTCCTTGCATCAACCGCTTTCGGGGCCATGGGCCCCTCCTACAAGGCCATGCCGCTCCTGCCGGAACCGTCACTTCGGTCGCGGTCGTTGGCCTGGGGTGACCGCGCGCTTGCGATGGCAGCTTGCCTCCCGGCCGGCGGGTCGCGAGAATCGGGTCGGCCATCCCCCGTGACCGGAGACTTTCCGTTTGAAGACTGCAATCCTCGTACTGGCTTCCTGCCTGATCCTCCCGGCGGGTGTCGCCGTGGCTGGCACCGACGATGCCCGCGTGGCCCGGGATCTCGCCGCCAGCTGTGCCGCCTGCCATGGCACCGAAGGCCGCAGCGTTGGCAAGTTCGCCGCGCTTGCCGGTCAGGACGCCGCGACGATCGTCGAGAGCCTGAAGGCTTATCGCGACGGCTCCCGGGCAGCGTCCGTGATGCATCAGCATGCGAAGGGCTATACCGACGAGGAGTTCGCCCTGCTCGCCGATTTCTATTCCCGACAATCCGCCACGGGCCGCTGAGCCGGAGCCATCATGGATCGCAGATCGTTCGTCAAGGCGGTGGCTGGGCTCTCCGGCATGCCCCTCGTGTCCGGAGCGCCAGCCGTGCTCGGTGCAGCGCGTCCCGTCGTGGTCGTCGTGGGCGGTGGCTTCGGGGGTTGCACCGTCGCCCGCTATCTCCGCCTCTGGGACCCCGGCATCGATGTCCTGCTCGTCGAGCGCCAGGCGCAGTTCGTCTCGTGTCCGATGAGCAACCTCATCCTGAGCGGGGACCGCACGCTTGCACAGAACACGTTCACCTACGCCTCGCTCGAGAAGCTCGGCGTGACCCGCATCCGCGCTGAGGTCACGGCCATCGACCACGAGCGCCGCGAGATCATCGTCGGCGGTCAGCGCATCCGGTACGACCGCCTCGTGCTGTCGCCCGGCATCGATTTCCTGTGGGACACCGTGGCCGGTCTCGACGCGCAGATCGCCGAGAAGACCGTGCCCCACGCCTGGAAGGCGGGGCCGCAGACGACGCGTCTGCGGGCGATGCTCGAAGCGCTGCCCGACGGCGGCACCTATCTGCTGTCGATCCCGAAGTCGCCATACCGTTGCCCCCCGGGGCCGTACGAGCGCGTGAGTCTCGTCGCCTCGTACTTCAAGCGCGAGAAGCCGAAATCGAAGGTGCTCGTGCTCGACGCCAACGCCGACATCGTGTCCAAGAAGGGGCTCTTCCTGAAGGCGTGGTCGGAGCTGTATCCCGGCATCGTCGACTACCGGCCCAACGCCGCCGTGCTGGAGGTCGATGCGAAGCGCGGAGGCGTGACCACCGACTTCGACACGGTCGAGGCCGACCTGCTGAACGTGATCCCGCCCCATGGCGCCGGCCGCATCGCGCACCTGGCGGGCGTGGTGAATGTCGATCAGCGCTGGGCCGGCGTGGATTTCCAGACTTATGAATCCACCGCGGTGCCCGGCATCCACGTGCTGGGCGATGCCACCTCGGCGTCCCCCACGCCGAAGTCCGCGCACACCGCCAACAACCAGGCGAAGGTCGCGGCGAGCGCCATCATCGCGGCTCTCCGCGGAGATCCGCCCAACGCGGTGCCGGTGTCCGCCAACACCTGCTACAGCTTCGTCTCGTCGTCGGAGGCCGTCCACGTCGCGGGCGTGTACCGTTTCGACGCGGAGAAGCGCGCACTCGTCACCGTCGACGGCACCCTCGGGGTCTCGAAGGAGCGCACCGAGCTCGAGGCCGACTACGCCCATGCGTGGGCCGAGAACATCTGGCGAGACACGCTCGGGTTCCGTTGACCACCGAATCCAATCCGATGGTGTCGGCGGCGGTGGAGCAGGTGGCCAGCGCCCGCCTGCCCACGCCGCACGGCGAGTTCGACATGCAGGTGTGGCGCGTCGCGGGCACCGGGGTCGAGCACGTCGCGCTCACGATGGGCCACGACTTCGATGCGGCGCCGGTGCTCGTGCGCGTGCACTCCGAGTGCCTGACGGGCGACGTCTTCGGATCGCGCCGCTGCGACTGCGGGCCCCAGCTCGATCTGGCCCTTGCACGGATCGCGGCCGAGGGGCGTGGCGCGGTGGTCTACCTGCGCGACCACGAGGGTCGCGGCATCGGCCTCGCGCACAAGCTCCGCGCGTACGGGCTGCAGGACGCCGGCCACGACACCGTCGAGGCGAATCATGCGCTGGGCTTCCCCGCCGACCTTCGTACCTACGATGCCGCCGTGCAGATCCTGCGCGCGCTCGGCATCACGCGCGTGGCCCTTCTCACCAACAATCCCGCGAAGGTGTCCGCCCTGCGGGCGCTCGGCATCGACGTGGCGCAGCGGCGTCCCCATATCATCGCGGCCGACGATGAGTCGGTGCGCTACCTCGACACCAAGCGCGTGAAGCTCGGGCATCTGCTGCCCGACGATTGAGTCGGCTATCGGAAGTCCGGCAGCTCAGCGTGCGGGACGACGCCGCCCGAGATTCCCGTTGGCGGCAGCGTCCGAGAGTTTCTCGGTCGCCAGAATCAGTGCATATGCACTAGAATCCGCGACATGGCATCGCCAGCCCCCATCCCCGACGCCGACAGCCGTCTGTCCGGCTGCACCTGCTCCCGTCTGCGCCGGCTCACGCGCCGCGTCACCGCGGTGTACGACCATGCGCTCGCCGCCGTCGGTCTGCGGGTCACGCAGTTCTCGCTCCTCGCCCATCTGCGCGGGCACCCTGGTCTTTCGATGACCGATCTGGCGGGTCGCCTCGACATGGACAGGACCACGCTGACGCGCAACCTCGCACCGCTCATCGCGGCCGGTTGGGTGGAGGTCACGCCGAGTCCGGAGGACGCCCGCCGACGGCTCGTCCGCATCACGGCCGAGGGGGAGGACATCTGGCGCGCCGCGCGCTCCCACTGGCGTCGCGCCCAGCAGGAAGTGAGATCGACCATCGGGGACGAGTCGCTCGCCGTGCTGCATCGACTCGTCGACGACACCCTGCCACTGTTCCGGCCCGCCGAGGGCCCGGGAGACCACGAATGAATCCGACTGTCGCACGCTCCATCTGGCCGGTGATGCTCACCTCGGCGGCCATCCTGATGATCACGATGGGCACCCGGCAGTCCATGGGTCTCTTCATCTCGCCGCTCAACACGTCGACGGGCCTCGGTGTCGTGGCGATCAGCTTCGCGATGGCGGTGGGGCAGTTCACCTGGGGGGCGTCGCAACCCATCTTCGGCGCCGTCGCGGACCGCTTCGGGACGGCGCGGGTCGTGGCGCTGGGCGGCGTGGTGCTTGCGCTCGGCATGGCGCTCACGCCGTTCGTGAAGAGCGAGTGGGCCCTGCTGCTCACGCTGGGATTCATGAGCGCAGCCGGCGCGGGGGCCGGGAGCTTCTCGATCCTGATCGGCGCAACGGCGCGCCGCCTGCCGCCAGAGAAGCGGGCCTTCGCGGCGGGTTTCATCAATGCAGGCGGCAGCTTCGGGCAGTTCGTGTTCGCACCGCTCAACCAGGTGCTGATCGCTGCTTTCGGGTGGGTCTCGGCGCTGCTCACCATGGCGGCGACGACGCTCGCGACCATCCCGCTCGCGCGCCTGCTGCGCCAGACGCCGGCCCAGGCGGCCTCGTCGAACGCGGCGCTGCCGCCGGGGCCGGGCATGCGCGAGCAACTCCGCATCGCGCTGCGTGATCGCAGCTACTGGTGCCTGCATGCCGGGTTCTTCACCTGCGGCTTCCACGTCGCGTTCCTGGTCACGCATCTGCCGGGCGAGGTCCAGCTCTGCGGGCTTTCCGCGGGCGTGGCCGCGACGTCCCTCGCGATCATCGGCCTCGCGAACATCGCGGGAAGCCTGACGGCCGGTGCGCTGGGCAACGTCTACCGCATGAAGCATCTGCTCTTCTGGATGTACGCCACGCGCGCCGTCGCCATCGGCATCTATCTCGCCGCGCCCAAGACGTCGCTCACCTTCTACGCGTTCGCGCTGGTGCTGGGCTTCACGTGGCTTTCCACCGTGCCACCCACGGCCGGGCTCGTCGGCAAGCTGTTCGGCACCCGGTACCTCGCCACGCTCTTCGGCCTCACGTTGCTCTCGCACCAGACCGGAGGCTTCTTCGGCGCCTGGCTGGGCGGGCTCGCCGTCGTGAACACCGGGAGCTATGCGTGGATGTGGTACGCCGACATCGCGCTGGCCCTGGGCGCAGCGGTCGTGAACCTCCCCATCGTGGAGGCGCCGCTCCGGGCGCGGACGGCGGCGGCGTGAATCTGCAAACCGCCTGAGCGCGTCGCACTGCCCGCCGCCTGCTCGCCGAAGTTCGTGTGGCGTGGACAGGCGACGTTGCTGCCGCCGGTCGTCAGGCGCTCGCGGTCTCGAGCGCGACGATGTCCGCGGTATCGAGTTGCAAGCTCGCTGCCCCGAGGATCTCGGTGAGCTGTGCCAAGGAGGTGGCGCTGGCGATCGGCGCGACGATGCCCGGCCGGGTCATCAGCCACGCGAGCGCCACCTGCGCCGGCGTCGCGGTGTGCTTGGCGGCCACCGCATCGAGGGCTGCCAGCACGAGGCGGCCGCGATCGTCGAGGTACTTCTGCACCCACGCGCCGCGCGGGCTCTTCGCGAAGTCGGCCTCCGTGCGGTACTTGCCAGAGAGGAAGCCACTGGCGAGCGGGAAGTACGCAATGACGCCGACGTCCTCGGCGATGGCGACGGGGGCCAGGTTCTTCTCGTACTCGGTGCGTTCCAGCAGGTTGTAGTGCGGCTGCAGCGTCTCGTACCGCGGGAGCCCGAGGCGGGCGCTGACGGCGAGGGCTTCGGCGAGGCGCGGCCCGGTGTGGTTGGACGCGCCGATCACGCGCACCTTGCCGTCGCGGACGAGTCGCGCGTGCGCCTCCAGCGTTTCGTCGAGCGGCACGTCGGCATCGTCGATGTGCGACTGGTAGAGGTCGATGCGGTCCGTCTGCAGGCGTCGCAACGAGGCTTCGGCGGATCGGAGTATGTGATCGCGCGAGAGTCCCTTGCTGCCGTCGCCCATCGCCATGCCGACCTTCGTTGCGATCACGACATCGTCGCGGCGGCCGCGCTTCGCGAGCCAGCGCCCGAGCACGGTCTCGGACTCGCCACCCGTGTGACCGGGCACCCAGGCGGAGTACATGTCGGCGGTGTCGATCAGGTCGAAGCCCGCGCCGACGAACGCGTCGAGCAGGGCGAGCGACGTGGTTTCGTCGGCCGTCCAGCCGAGCACATTGCCGCCGAAGGCGAGGGGGGCAACAGCGATGCCGGATCGTCCGAGATTGCGCTTCTGCATCGAATGACACTCCATCGTTGTGCGACGCGGCGTGGTGAACGCCTGAAGGTCGCGAAGCCCGGAGGGTAGCAGTGCAGGGTTGCGGCTGTGCGGCGACGATCGCCGGCCCGTCGATCCGTCAGGCACCGTCTGCATCGATGGGCCGGACGGTGTCCGTGGGCGCGCAGGCGCCGACAACGGCTTTGCGTTGCGATGTGCCGAGGTGCCATCATCCGCGCGCTCCATCCGCCGCGAACCTCTCTGTGCGAACCATGTTCCGCTTCCACCGGCAGTTCGTCTGTCTGATCGCCATCCTGTTGCTGTCCGGGTGCGCCACCGGCGGGCGTACGTCTGCGGCCGTGCCGCCCGCGTGGCCCGGCGAGGTGCAGGCTGCGGTGCGCTGGACCGTCCGCTTCGCGGTGGGCGGGCAGGTGCGCGAAGTGATGGTGGCACCAGGCGGCCGGGTGGTGGCCGATCAGGTGATCGCCGTCGTGGATCCGGCGCCCTACGAGGCAGCACTCGCCGATGCCGCCGACGATCTGGGCGCGGCCGAGCGGCGCCTCGCCGAGATCGGGAACTACATGCGCACCGATGAACTGCGGGCATTCTCCCCCTCCGTGACGGCGGACGAATCGATGGCGGCTCTGCGAACCGCCGTGCTGGAGGCGGAGATCATCCGTGCGGACGCCGGTACGCGGGCCCGCTTCGCCACGCTCTCCCGCGATGCTGCCGCGCTGCGGGCACCGGCGCGCGGGCGCATTGCTCGGGTCGCTGCGGAGGCGGGAGACATCGTCCGTGCCGGAGACCCGGCGGTGGAAATGGAGGACGACACCCGACTCGTGGTCGTGGTCTCGGTGCCATGTCGTGCTGTGTCCGGGCTGCGGCCAGGCCGCCGGGCCGGCGTGTCGCCCGTCGGGGCACCGGCGGACCCGCTCCACGGGCTCGTCCATCGTGTCGGGCCCCTCGACCGGGACGGTCGGTGCGACGTCACGCTGTCGCTCGTCGAACGGGCATTCGTGCCGCTCGGATCGCAGGTCTCCGTCACGTTCCCCTGAGGTCGTCCGCCTCGCAAGGTGACGTGGGGTGATTGTCCAGTCGGGAGGTTTGACACCCGTCGGACGCACTGCCTATACTTCGTTCACGGTTTAGATTTAGTCTAATTTATCGTTGTCGAGTGTTACGAGACGTGCGCTTTCGCCCAGTGGTGATTCGTGGGCGGGCGTTTCGCGACACGCCGTTCGGCGATTCATTGGTTCTCGACCGCGCTTTTCGCGCCGGGCCCATCTTCCCTGAGTCCGGCGATTCCGTTCCAAGAATGCAATCCGGAGGCAAGCAGCCATGCAACTCAAGGGTTCCAAGACCGAAGACAATCTGAAGGCGGCATTCGCCGGCGAATCCCAGGCCAACCGTCGCTACCTGTACTTCGCAAACAAGGCCGACATCGAAGGCCAGAACGACGTCGCCGCGCTGTTCCGTTCCACCGCGGAAGGCGAGACCGGCCACGCCCACGGCCATCTGGAGTACCTGGAGCAGGTGGGTGACCCCGCCACGGGTCTGCCGATCGGCGCCTCGCGCGACAACCTGAAGGCCGCCGTTGCCGGCGAGACGCACGAGTACACCGACATGTACCCGGGCATGGCGAAGACGGCCCGCGGCGAAGGCTTCGACGAGATCGCCGACTGGTTCGAGACCCTCGCCAAGGCGGAACGCTCCCACGCCAACCGCTTCCAGAAGGCCCTGGACGCGCTGGCCGACTGAGTCGGACCGCAGTCGCAGTGATGGAGGAGGCGCTGCGCGTCTCCTCCGCCGCGATGGCCGGCGTCCTGCCGGCCCGCGGCACCCATGATTTCCTTTCCTGCCCCGTTTCTTCCCAGGATTCCCGCCATGCGTGAAGGCAGCCTCGAAGCCCCGACCCGCCACCCCATCGACTGGAAGAACCCCAAGTTCTTCGACGAAGAGGATCTGTTCGGTGAGTTGGAGCGCGTGTACGACATCTGCCACGGCTGCCGCCGCTGCGTGAGCCTGTGCAATTCCTTCCCGACCCTCTTCGATCTGGTCGACGACAACCCGACCATGGAAGTCGAAGGTGTGGCAAAGGCCGACTACTGGAAGGTCGTGGACCAGTGCTTCCTCTGCGACCTCTGTTACATGACGAAGTGTCCGTACGTGCCGCCGCACGAATGGAACGTGGACTTCCCGCACCTGATGCTCCGGGCCAAGGCGGTGAAGTTCAAGAAGGGCGAGGTCACCTTCCGCGACAAGCTGCTCTCGTCCACCGACACCCTGGGCAAGCTCGCGTCGATCCCGGTCGTGGTCGAGATCGTGAACAAGGTGAACCGCACGCCAGCCACGCGGAAGCTGATGGACGACGTGCTGCACATCCACAAGGACCGTCAGCTGCCGGAATACGACAGCGCGAAGTTCCGCAGCACGGCGAAGCCCGATGCCTCCTTCCCGGTGAAGCCCGGCAAGCAGACGCCCGGCAAGGTGGCGATCTTCTCGACCTGCTACGTTAACTACAACGAACCTGGCATCGGACACGATCTCATCCGCATCCTCAAGCACAACGAGATTCCGCACGTCGTCGTCGAGAAGGAGAACTGCTGCGGCATGCCTAAGCTGGAGCTGGGCGATCTCGACGCGGTGGAGCGCCTGAAGAACGGCAACATCCCCGTGCTCGCGAAGCTCGCGAAGGAGGGCTACGCGATCCTGACCGCGGTCCCGTCCTGTACGTTGATGTTCAAGCAGGAACTGCCACTCATGTTCCCCGACGACGCCGACGTGCAACTCGTGAAGGACGCGATGTTCGATCCGTTCGAGTACCTGGTCCTGAGGCACAAGGATGGCCTGCTGAAGACCGACTTCTCGAAGCCGCTCGGCAAGGTGTCGTATCACATCCCCTGCCATCTCCGGGTGCAGAACATGGGTCAGAAGACCCGCGAGATGTTCGAACTCGTGCCGGACACCAAGGTCACTGTCGTGGAGCGATGCTCCGGTCACGACGGGACCTGGGGCGTGAAGTCGGAATACTTCGAAGGGTCGATGAAGATCGGCCGTCCGGTGTTCAAGGCGATGGCCGCACCCGCACCCGACTACGTCAGCTCCGACTGCGCCATCGCCGGCCGCCACATCATGCAGGGCATGGGCAAGACGTCCGCGGACAAGCAGCATCCGCTCACGCTGGTCCGCATCGCCTACGGCCTCTGACCCTGCCAGCCCATTGGAACCAAGAGAATGCACGCCATGCCATCGATCACCCGCGACAGTCTGATGACCCTCGAGGCCTACGCCCGCAACCGCAACGAGTTCCGTGCGAAGGTCATGACGCACAAGTTGGCCCGCAAGGTCTACCTGGGCGACAACCTGACGCTGATCTTCGAGGACGAGCTGACGCTCCGTTACCAGATCCAGGAGATGCTGCGCATCGAGAAGATCTTCGAGGAAGAGGGCATCCAGAGTGAGCTCGACGCGTACAATCCGCTGGTGCCCGACGGCAGCAACTGGAAGGCGACGATGCTCATCGAGTACCCCGAGGTGGAGGAGCGCAGGCGCCGCCTCGCGGTGCTGAAGGGCGTCGAAGACAAGGTTTGGGTACGGGTGGCCGGGCACGACAAGGTGTACGCCCTGGCCGACGAGGATCTCGAACGCGAGAACGACGAGAAGACGTCCTCCGTGCATTTCCTCCGATTCGAACTCACGCCGGCGATGAAGACATCGTTGCGCGACGGTGCGGCTCTCGGGATCGGTGTCGATCATCCCGAATACGCTGCGGCGTCGGACCCGGTGGCGCCCGCCATCCGCGAATCTCTTCTTGGGGATCTTTCGTTCTGAAGAACATGTTGACGTTCGCACTGCCCGCTCTCGTCGCCGCCATCGCCGCTGCGACGATGGCGGGTTGCTCGGACATGAAACCGCGCGAAGACACCCGAGAGGAGCGTGCCCAGCAAGGGTTCGTCCGAACGAACGAGGTCGACGAGCGGTTCAGCATCACCAAGGATGTTCCGCGCGAGAACCTCGATATCGACCTGCCGGCTACATCGCTTCCCGATGAGTGGCTATCTTTCAAGGTGCGGAACCTCGGGGTCCATCGCTTCGCGATAGCCCCCAACTCGGTGACCCAGGGCAGCGACGGCATCGTCCGGTACACCCTGCTCGTCCGTACCGCGGGTGGCGTCGACAACGTCACGCATGAAGGCATGCGCTGCGCCACCAAGACCTGGAAGCTCTACGCGATCGGCCGCGACAACGGCGAGTGGTCCCGCCTCCCGGATCCCGTGTGGCGCCCGATCACCCTCGCGAGCCTCAATGCAGCCCGGTTCTCTCTCTCCAAGGATTACATTTGCGTGGGCGACGGCGTGCGGTCGTACGATGCGAAGACGATAGCCGCCCGCATTCGCGCTTCGAACGAAGGTCGCCTCTACATAATGGTCCGCTGACCCGGGCGGTCAGCGATCACTCGGGCGGCCTGCCCTCGCGCTCTTCCGCGCATTGGGCAACGCCTGCCTAATCTGGGACAATCCGGGCGCGTCTGGTAGACGGCCATGCCGCCGTCACCGACCGACCCCTCCACTTCCCGTCCGCGACCCATGGCCAAGTTCCTGATGTTGATCGGCGTCATCGTCGCCGTGGTGCTCCTCGTCAAGAACTACCAGCGCTCGCTCGCGCGCCAGGACGAGAAGACCGCAGACCAGCCGGTACCGGTGAAGCCCGAGGACATGGTCCGTTGCGATCACTGCGGCGTGCATCTACCCAAGAGCGAGAGCTTTCTCTCGCAGGGGCGTTTCTTCTGCTCTGACGAGCATCGTCGTCTCGGTGCCCCCGGGTCCGACCGCTGATCCTCGCCGACGTCGAGACCTCGTCCATACGCATGAGCCAGCCCGACGACGGCAAGCGCTCCGAGGACGGCCTCTCCGGCGCGCTCGAGTACCCCGACAGCCACTGGCGCTCCCTCACCTACTTCAACACCTACCGCATCGCGGTGGCGTTCGTCCTGCTCGTCGCCACCACCGCCCTCGGCAAGAGTCTCCTGCTGGGTTCGTGGAATCAGCCCCTCTTCATCTCGGTCAGCGTCGCCTACGTGCTCTTCTCGGCGATGAGCTTCGCGACCATCGTCGCGCGCCGGCCGGCCTTCCCAGTGCAGCTCGCCATCCAGGTCTGCGGCGACATCCTCTTCATCGTCCTGCTGCTCCACGCGAGTGGCGGTATCTCGAGCGGCCTCGCCCTCCTGTTGCTCGCCAACCTCGCCGCCGCCGGCATCATCAGCCGCGGCCGCCTCACGCTCTTCTTCGCCGCGCTCGCCTCGGTGGCTGTGCTGCTCGAACACACCTACGAGGTGCTGTTCTTCTACGGCAGCTACACAATGTACGTGCAGGCGGGGCTGCTCTCGATCGGGTACTTCGCCACGGCGTGGCTGGCGCACGCCCTCGCCAAGCGCGCCGTGGCCAGCGAGCAGCTCGCTGCCCAGCGCGAAGTCGATCTCGCCAGCATGGCGCAGGTGAGCCAGCTCGTGATGCAGGACATGCAGGACGGCGTGATCGTGGTGGACTCCCATGGCGTCGTCCGGCAGATGAACCCCCGCGCGGAAGAACTCCTCGGCCCGGCGCCGCGCCCGCGGGAGCTGCTGTTGAAGGACTACAACCCCGGTCTTGCCGCGCGGCTCGCTCGCTGGCAGGAGAACCCCGAGGCGGGGTTCGATCCGATGCGTACGATCCTCACGCAGAAGGTGACCGCCGCGCGCTTCGTGCCGGTCGGGCACCAGGACAACCAGGGCGTGGTCGTGTTCATCGAGGACCTCACGCGCATCCAGATGCAGGCCCAGCAGATGAAGCTCGTCTCGCTCGGTCGGCTGACCGCGAACATCGCCCACGAGATCCGCAATCCGCTGTCGGCGATCAACCATGCCACGGAGCTGCTGCAGGAGGAGACTGGTATCGGCGAGACGCACCGTCGACTTCTGCAGATCATCCACGACAACGCCCAGCGCCTCGATCGCATGGTGCAGGACGTCCTGCGGCTGAACCGGCGCGATCGCGCGGTGCGCGAGACCGTGGTGCTCGGGGATTTCCTCCGCAACTTCGCGCTGCAGTTCTGCCAGATCGAGAAGGTCCCTGAGGAGGTCATTCGCGTCGACCTCCGCGCGCTGCCGTCGGTGAGCTTCGACCGCAGCCACCTCAATCAGATCATGTGGAATCTGTGCCGCAACGCGCTGCGCTATTGCCAGCGCGAGCCCGGCAGCGTGTCGGTCATCGTGGAAGCGGGGGCCGCGACCGGTACAATCGAATTATCCGTTGTGGATGATGGGCCGGGCGTCGCGGAGTCGTTGCGCGCCCATCTGTTCGAGCCCTTCTTCACCACGGCATCCAGCGGCACCGGCCTCGGTCTCTACATCGCCCGCGAGGTCTGCGAAGCGAACGGGGCGAGCCTCAACTACGTGGAACGGCAGGCAGGTGCGCAGTTCACCGTGGTGATGAAACACACATGAGCACGATGTCCGGGCCGCGATCGCGGCCGGGCGGGTCATCTCCAGGAGAAATGCCTTGAAGCGCAGGGAGCCGAACACGAGCGGCGTCATCAGTCGCACCGTCCTCATCGTGGACGACGAGGAGGACATTCTCGAACTGATCGAACTCACGCTGCTGCGCATGGGACTCGAGGTGGAGCGTGCCATGCGGGTGGAGGAGGCCATCGAGAAGGTGAAGACCGGCCAGTACGACCTCTGCCTCACCGACATGCGCCTGCCCGATGGCGAAGGGCTGAAGCTCGTCGAGTTCGTCTCACAGAACGTGCGGGATCTCCCGGTGGCCGTCATCACCGCGCACGGGAACACCGAGAACGCCGTCGCGGCGCTGAAGGCCGGAGCCTTCGACTACCTCGCCAAGCCGGTTTCGCTGGAGCAACTGCGTTCGCTCGTGAAGTCGGCGCTCTCGCTGCCATCGGCCCAGCCGAAGGTCGCGTCCGACCAGGGGCTCATCGGCAGCTCCGCGATCATGCAGCACGTCCGCGACATGATCGAGAAGCTCGCGCGGAGCGAGGCCCCCGTGCATGTCACCGGCGAATCCGGCAGCGGCAAGGAACTCGCCGCCCGGCTCATCCATCAGCAGAGCGCACGCCGGGACAAGCCGTTCGTGCCCGTGAACTGCGGGGCGATCCCCGAGAACCTGATGGAGAGCGAGTTCTTCGGCTATCGCAAGGGCGCCTTCACCGGTGCCGATGCCGATCGCGACGGATTCTTCCAGGCAGCCCACGGCGGCACGCTGTTCCTCGACGAGGTGGCCGACCTGCCCCTGCCGATGCAGGTGAAGCTGCTTCGTGCCATCCAGGAGAAGAAGGTCCGGAAGGTGGGCTACACGCAGGAAGAGGCGGTCGACGTGCGGATCATCAGCGCCACGCACCAGAGCCTCAGCGAATGCGTCGAGGCGGGCAAGTTCCGGCACGACCTGTACTACCGGCTGAACGTCATCGAACTGCGGATGCCGGCGCTGCGCGATCGCCGGGAGGATGTCCCGGTGTTCGCCAACTTCATCCTCGACCGCCTCGCCCGGCACGTGGGCACGGCGCGCCCCGAGATCGAGTCCTCGGCGATGAAGGCGCTCCAGCAGTACGACTTCCCGGGCAACGTCCGCGAACTGGAGAACATCCTCGAACGGGCGCTCGCGCTCTGCAGCGGTGGTCGCATCACCGAGGACGACCTCCAGATCACGCCACCCGAGATCGTCTCGCGCGAGGCGGCGCCTTCCGGCAGCAATGGCAAGTGGCCGCTCCAGGACTATCTCGATCGCGTGGAGAAGGAAGCCATTCTCGAAGCCCTCGAGAAGACGCGCTTCAACCGCACGGCAGCCGCCAAGCTGCTGGGCATCACGTTCCGGTCGATCCGCTACCGCATGGAGCGGCTCGGCATCGAGTGATGTCCTGACGGGTGGGAGATCGTCCTTGAGCGTTGTGGATCCGGATGGGGGCGTCGACGCCGATGGCTGGGTCATGGGCATCCAGCGCTGCCCATCCCCCCACTGCGATCCCCGGCCGGAGGGCATGCCGGTCGAACTGCTGGTGATCCACAACATCAGCCTGCCGCCCGGCGAGTTCTCGGGCGAGGCCATCACCGATCTCTTCCTGGGGCGTCTCGATTGCGATGCCCATCCCTACTACGAGCGTCTCCGCGGCGTGCGCGTCTCCGCGCATTTCCTCGTCCGCCGCGACGGCAGCGCGCTCCAGTTCGTCCCGTGCGGTCGGCGCGCGTGGCACGCCGGGGAGTCCCGCTGGCGCGACCGGATCCGATGCAACGACTTCTCGATCGGCATCGAAATGGAAGGGACCGACGACGTCCCGTTCACGGACGCGCAGTACGCCACGCTGAACCTGCTCGTCGGAAGGCTGCGCGCGGTCTATCCGATCGTCGACATCACCGGCCATTCGGACATCGCTCCGGGCCGGAAGACGGATCCGGGGCCGTGCTTCGAGTGGGGCAGGGTGTCGGGGTGGCAGGCGACCCCCTGATCGCCCCACCCGCCCCCAGCCGATCTGCCCATGGACATCTTCTACACCGACCACTTCGTCCTGCCTCTTCCGCCCGGGCATCGGTTCCCGATGGAGAAGTACGCGCGGTTGCGGGAAAGGGTGATTGCCGCCGGGATTGCCGGCGACGGTCGTATGCGCGAGCCGCCGGCGGCCACGGACGTCGAACTGGAACGGGCACACGACCGGGCCTACGTGCAGCAGGTGCAGGCGGGTACGTTGAGTGCCGCCGAGATGAAGCGCATCGGATTCCCCTGGACGCCTGCCATGGTCGAGCGCTCGCGGCGTTCTGCGGGCGCGACGCTCGAGGCATGTCGCGCGGCGCTGGCGCGCGGCATCGCTGTGAATCTCGCCGGTGGCACCCATCACGCGTTCCGTGATCGAGGCGAGGGCTACTGCGTCTTCAACGACAGCGCGGTCGCCGCGCTCGCGATGCAGGCCGAGGGGCGCGCGCGGCGTGTCGCCGTCATCGACTGCGATGTGCATCAGGGCAACGGGACCGCGGCGATCCTCGCGGGGGATCCCTCCGTCTTCACGTTCTCGATCCACGGCGCGAACAACTTTCCGTTCCGCAAGGAAGAGAGCGACCTCGACATCGAACTGCCGGACGGCACCGGCGACGACGCGTACCTCGCTGCGCTGGAGCAGGGGGTCTGCCACGCGCTCTCCGCCGGTCAGCCCGACCTCGTGATCTACCTGGCGGGGGCCGATCCCTTCGAAGGCGACCGGCTCGGGCGGCTCGCCCTCACCAAGACCGGTCTGGCTGCACGCGATCGTCTGGTCCTCACGCTGGTTCGCGACGCCGGTCTTCCGATCGCCATCACCATGGCCGGCGGCTATGCCCGCCAGATCGACGACTCGGTGGACATCCACTTCAGCACTGTCTCGATCGCCCGAGAGTTCCTCGACCGACGCTGACCCGCGGCACCTTCCTGCATCCGAGTTGCGACTGGCGTGCAGGGCTGACTCTTTCATACGCACGCAACATATCCGGCGTCGGAAAGCGCTTGACTCTCCCATGGCTGGCACTAGAATTTGTTTGCTGAACACGCACAAGACACAACATCTTGTGTTCGACTCCGACGCCTAGTGCGGGAGTCCCCATCACAGCACTACATCTAGGGGGTCGAGTTCGGCGGCGAGGATGCTTTCCTGCCTGTCGAAAGCGGCCCCGCAACCATCGAGGAGAGCGCATGCAGATCGCCACCGAAATCCAGAAGGTGTCGTCGAAGGATCCTTCATTCCCGTCCGCCGAGAACGAGACTGTGCGCGAGGCGCGGTATGGCGAATACAAGGTGATCCGTCGCAACGGCGCCGTCGTGGGTTTCGAGCCGGGCAAGATCTCGGTGGCGGTCACGAAGGCGTTCATCGCCGTGAACGGTGGCCAGGGCGCCGCGTCTGCGCGGGTTCGCGAACTGGTCGGTCAGCTGACCGAGGCCGTGGTGGGTGCGCTGATGCGCCGCCAGCCGCAGGGCGGCACGTTCCACATCGAGGACATCCAGGACCAGGTCGAACTGTCGCTCATGCGCTCCGGCGAACACGACGTCGCCCGCGCCTACGTGCTGTATCGCGAGGAGCGCACGCGTGAACGCGCCCGCCTGAAGGAGTCGCAGGCCGACGCGCATCCGCAGGTCGTCCACGTGAACGACAACGGCACGCTTCGTCCGCTCGACATGGCGAAGCTGACCGGGCTCGTCACCGATGCGTGCGAGGGTCTCGGCAAGGCGGTGGACCCGGCGATCATCCTGCAGAGCATCGTGAAGGACCTCTACGAAGGCGTGCCGATGGACGAAGTGCGGAAGTGCTCCGTGCTCGCCGCTCGCGCTCTCATCGAGAAGGACCCCGCCTACAGCTACGTGACGGCCCGCCTGCTGCTCGACATCATGCGTTTCGAGATCCTGGGCGAGCCCGAGACCCAGGGCGGCATGGAGACGCGCTACGGCGAGTACTTCCCGCACTTCATCAAGAAGGGCATCGCCGCGGGCCTGCTCGACGAGCGCCTCGCCACCTATGACCTTCCCCGGCTCGGTCAGGCGCTGAAGGCATCGCGCGATCTGAAGTTCGGCTACCTCGGCTTGCAGACGCTGTACGACCGCTACTTCCTGCACATCGAGAATCGCCGCATCGAGCTGCCGCAGGCGTTCTTCATGCGCGTCGCCATGGGGCTCGCCCTGAACGAGGTCGACCGCGAAACCCGCGCGATCGAGTTCTACGATGTGCTCTCGTCGTTCGACTTCATGAGCTCCACGCCGACATTGTTCAACGCCGGCACGCAGCGGTCCCAGCTCTCCAGCTGCTATCTGACGACGGTGTCCGACGACCTCGAGGGCATCTACGAAGCCATCAAGGAGAACGCGCTCCTGTCCAAGTTCGCCGGCGGTCTCGGCAACGACTGGACGCCGGTCCGGGCACTGGGTTCGTACATCAAGGGCACGAACGGCAAGAGCCAGGGCGTGGTTCCCTTCCTCAAGGTGGTGAACGACACCGCCGTGGCCGTGAACCAGGGCGGCAAGCGCAAGGGTGCGGTGTGCTCCTATCTGGAGACGTGGCACCTCGACATCGAAGAGTTCCTCGAACTGCGCAAGAACACCGGTGACGATCGCCGGCGCACGCACGACATGAACACCGCCAACTGGGTGCCCGATCTCTTCATGAAGCGCGTGATGGAGAACGGCGAGTGGACGCTGTTCTCGCCCGCCGACGCCCCCGACCTGCACGACAAGTTCGGTCGTGCCTTCGAGACGGCTTACACGCGGTACGAGGAGAAGGCCGCCCGGGGTGAACTGCGGCTCTTCAAGAAGGTGCCTGCCGTCCAGCTCTGGCGGAAGATGCTGTCGATGCTGTTCGAGACGGGGCACCCCTGGATCACGTTCAAGGATCCCTGCAACATCCGTTCGCCCCAGCAGCACGTAGGTGTCGTGCACAGCTCCAACCTGTGCACGGAGATCACGCTCAACACGTCCGATACCGAGATCGCCGTGTGCAACCTGGGTTCCGTGAACCTGGTGGCCCACATGAAGGAAGGGCAGCTCGACATCGACAAGCTGCAGCGGACCGTCCGGATCGCCATGCGGATGCTCGACAACGTCATCGACATCAACTACTACGCGGTCAACAAGGCTCGGAACGCCAACTTCAAGCATCGCCCGGTGGGCCTCGGGATCATGGGATTCCAGGACTGCCTCCACGAGATGCGCATCCCTTACGCATCCCGCGAGGCCGTCGAGTTCGCCGACCGTTCGATGGAAGCCGTGGCGTACTACGCCTACTGGGCTTCCAGCGAACTGGCGCAGGAGCGCGGTCGTTATTCCACCTACGAAGGGTCGCTCTGGTCGAAGGGCATCCTCCCGCAGGACACCGTGAAGATGCTGGCCGACGAGCGTGGCGGGTACGTCGAGGTCGATGACTCCTCCACGCTGGACTGGACCGCCCTGCGTGCCCAGATCGCACAGCACGGCATGCGCAACTCGAACTGCCTCGCCATCGCTCCCACGGCGACCATCGCGAACATCGTCGGCGTGTCGGCCTCGATCGAGCCGAACTACCAGAACCTGTACGTGAAATCGAACCTCTCGGGGGAGTTCACGGTCACGAACGAGTATCTGGTCCGCGATCTGAAGGACGCCAAGCTCTGGGACGAGGTGATGATCTCCGACCTGAAATACTTCGACGGCAGTCTCGCGCAGGTCGATCGCATCCCGGCCGAGCTGCGGACCCTTTATGCGACGGCTTTCGAGATGGACCCGTCGTGGCTGGTGGAGGCCGGTTCGCGTCGGCAGAAATGGATCGACCAGGCGCAGTCGCTGAACATCTACATGGGCGGTGCCTCCGGCAAGAAGCTGGACGACACCTACAAGCTAGCGTGGAAGCGCGGTCTGAAGACCACCTACTACCTGCGCACGCTCGCAGCGACGGCGGCAGAGAAATCCACCGGCCGCGGGGGTGAGCTGACAGCGGTGTCCGCCCACGGCAGCGGAATGTCCGCCGCTGAAGCGCCCGCCACGGAAGCGAAGTTCTGCGGCATCGACGATCCCACCTGCGAGGCCTGCCAATAAGGCGGTTCGGTCAACTCTGCGATCGCACCCGGTGGCCACGGTCCATCGGGGCGGTCCGGTCAAGGAAGAAGAGCCCTACATGCTTAGTTTCGAAGACGACATCGTTCCCACCCCGGCACCCATCCCTGCGTTCCCGGCGGGCGCCGCCCTCGGCCTGCAGTCGGTCGTGCCGGATGGCGTGCGGCCGGCGCTCGCCCGGCCGTCCCGCCCCGTTCCGACCGACAGCGTGGCGCCGAACATCCTGGCCCCCAACTTCCTCGCGCAGCCGGCGGCTGCCGTCGAAGCCGAGGTGCCGTTCCGCCGCATCCGCGTGGAAGACAAGCGCGTGATCAACGGTGACGCCGACGTGAATCAGCTCGTGCCCTTCAAGTACAAGTGGGCGTGGGAGAAGTACCTGGCCGGTTGCGCGAATCACTGGATGCCGCAGGAGGTCAACATGAGCCGCGACATCGGCACATGGAAGGATCCGAACGGCCTCACCGATGACGAGCGCCTGCTGGTGAAGCGGAACCTCGGATTCTTCGTGACGGCCGACAGCCTCGCGGCGAACAACATCGTCCTCGGTACCTATCGGCACATCACGGCCCCCGAGTGCCGCCAGTACCTGCTGCGCCAGGCCTTCGAGGAAGCGATTCACACCCACGCCTATCAGTACATCGTGGAAAGCCTGGGGCTCGACGAAGGCGAGATCTTCAATGCCTATCGCGAAGTCGCCAGCATCCGCGAAAAGGACGAGTTCCTGATCCCGTTCATCGAGACGCTGACCGATCCGCAGTTCCAGACAGGCACGCTCGAGAACGACCAGAAGCTGTTGCGCAGCCTGATCGTGTTCGCCTGCATCATGGAAGGGCTGTTCTTCTATGTCGGCTTCGTGCAGATTCTCGCCCTGGGTCGCCAGAACAAGATGACCGGCGCGGCCGAGCAGTACCAGTACATCCTCCGCGACGAGTCCATGCACTGCAGCTTTGGCATCGACCTCATCAACCAGATCAAGATGGAAAACCCCCAGCTCTGGACCAGCGAGTTCCGCGACGAGATTCGCGAGCTCATGCAACGGGGTGTCGAGCTCGAGTATCGCTATGCCGAAGACACGATGCCGAGGGGTGTGCTCGGGTTGAACGCGCCGATGTTCAAGGAATACCTCCGGTTTGTCGCTAATCGGCGGTGCCAGCAGATCGGACTGGATGCGCTCTATCCCGGCGCGACGAATCCGTTCCCGTGGATGTCCGAGATGATCGATCTCAAGAAGGAGAAGAACTTCTTCGAGACGCGCGTCATCGAGTACCAGACCGGTGGTGCGCTCAGCTGGGACTGACACGGTCGAAGGAGGGGCGCGGAGCCTTGTCGGTCTCGCGCCTCGGTGGCAGTCCTCGGATCGCCTGTGGCGGGACGAGTGGGCAGGGCCCCGGTTGATCGACGGGGCGTCGAACGTACGGGCAGCAGGTCGGCGTCGCCCGATGCAATGTGGTGTGGAACGGACCCGCGGTGTGCGGAGTCCCATGGAAGGCTGTCGTGGTGGATCGCCCGGAAGTGAGAGGGCTCTGCTGCAAAGTCCGGAAGTGATGTTCCGCCTGCGATGCCGATTCATCCGGAGCCAGCCACTGCACTCCGGCGCGGTCCGATCAGTGAAAGGAGCAGCGAGCTTCAGCAGCAAATCGAAGCGGAAGCAGCGACTGAACATCCCGTCGCGAGGCCGCGTGATCGAGCGAAGGAGGCGGGTGCCGCAAGGGCGCGCCGTCGAGGCATCCTTCAACGTGTGGTCTGCACCGGCACCCCGGCAGGGGCGTGTCGGTGTTTTCCATTGCAGTCTTCCGAACTCATTTCCCGAGGTCTTTCCGACCACGAATCCCGTCCGTGCATCGGTCGGCGAGCGCGTCATCGCGTGCGCTGCCGATGTGTCGCGACGAGCGCACGCCGATGTCCGACATCGGCATGCGAAACGGCTGCAAGGGCTTGGCAACGCGATAAGCATGTTTCTTGCGTTGGCGCGTCCCTGCAGTCGCGCGAGGGCAGTCGATGTCGTGAGTGTTCGCGCGCGAATGCGTAGTTCAACTCTCATCAGGAGGTAGCGACATGGCAGTTGCCAAGAAGAAGGTTGCGGCGAAGAAACCCGCCGCGAAGAAAGTCGCTGCGGCGAAGAAGCCCGCGGTGAAGAAGGTTGCTGCGGCTAAGAAGCCGGCAGTGAAGAAAGCCGCCGTGGCGAAGAAGCCGGCAGCGAAGAAGGTCGCGGCGAAGAAGCCGGCGGCAAAGAAGGTTGCGGCGAAGAAGCCGGTGGCAAAGAAGGTTGCCGCCAAGAAGCCGGCAGTGAAGAAGGTTGCGGCGAAGAAGCCGGTGGCGAAGAAGGTTGCCGCCAAGAAGCCGGCAGTGAAGAAGGTGGCAGCGGCGAAGAAGCCGGCAGCCAAGAAGGTTGCTGCCAAGAAGCCGGTCGCCGCGAAGAAGCCCGCTGCGAAGAAGGTTGTGGCGAAGAAGCCCGTAGCCGCCAAGAAGGCCGTGGCTGCGAAGAAGCCCGTCGCCGCGAAGAAGCCCGTCGCGAAGAAGGCCGCCCCCGCGAAGAAGGCCGTAGCAGCCAAGAAGCCGGTTGCCGCGAAGAAGCCTGCTGCCGCGAAGAAGCCCGTCGCCGCGCCGAAGAAGGCAGCTGCACCCAAGAAGCCGGCCGTGAAAAAGGCCGCACCCGCGAAGCCGGCAGTTGCCGCGGCTCCCGCGGTAGCCGCGCCGAAGCCCGTGTCCGCACCGGCAGCGTGGCCCTTTCCAGTAGCGGGTAGGCCGAACTAAGAGCTACCCAGATGCCTGCGGGCAGCCCTGCATCCGTGATGGATACCAGTCTCTGATCCGCAGGCTCTTGGCCTGACTTGTTCGCGCGCCGGTCAACACAGCCGGTTGGCGCCACCGCAGTATTGCTTCGCCGTTGTTCAGCGGCGGCGCAGGAATCTCTTCCGCTTTCCGCCTCTCGGTTTCCACCTCTCGCTTTCCGCCTCTCGGTTTCCGCTTTCCAATCTTCGTTCCTCGCCGTCCTGGCGTTCGCCGATCGCCCCCTGGCGTGGTCGCGCAGCAGTCCGTCCGCGCAGTGCATCCCCGCCTCTCCGAACGTCGCCCTTTTCGCCGCGCGACCGCATCGGGCGGATCCCCGGGCGGATCCATTGGCCACCGCAGCCCCGTGCGAGGCGGGTCCGACTGCGTGTATGGTCCGTGTCTATGTCACCTTCCGGATCCGCGTGGAGTCTCTCATCATGAAACCAGTCATCGCTGCCGCCGTCGGCGCGCGCGCCGCTGTCCGTGCGCTGGTCGTCCTCGCCGTCGTGGTCATCTCTCCCGCCGTCCATGCCGATGCCCCGCCCCTCGAGGCGGTCGTGACGCACCGGGTGGACGGGACGTACGCCGACCTCCGCGAGCGCGTCGTGTTCGCCATCGAGGAGAAAGGTCTGGTCGTAGGTCACGTTGCGAAGATCGGCGAGATGCTCCGCCGTACCGCGGCCGAACTGAAGGAGCCCCCACCGCCCTTCGCCGAGGCCGAGGTGATCGAGTTCTGCTCCGCCCGGCTCTCGCGCGACGTCACGCTCGCGGATCCGCGCTACCTGGCGTTCTGTCCGTACGCGATCTCGCTCTACAGCCTCGAGGCGGAGTCAGGCGTCGTGCACGTGGGGTACCGGAGGCCGCTGGCGCCCGGGGCGAACGCGGCACTCGCAGCGGCGCTCCAGCGGGCCGAGGCGCTGCTGGCCGGGATCGTCGCCTCGGCCATCGAATAGAGGGCGCCATGGAACGCAAGCGCCTCACGAGTTCGCAGATCCGCTCGGTCGGCTACGACCCGTCGTCGCAGACGCTAGGGAGCCTCTGCATAGCCTGCGCGGATCGCGTTGCAGTCGGAATCGATCGGTGGCAAGGCGCGAGGTGCAGTCGATATCGGGATATCGACAAGCCGAGTAACGCGGCCAGCGATCGCAGTTCCACGTAACCCAAGCGGCGCAACCCTCCGGGACGGGGCCTTCCGGGCGGCTGACATTGTCGGCACAGGCCGCCGTTTCGCGATCATGTGTCTTCAGCATCGACGGCGGATCCGCCCGGAAGACCTCCGTCGCGACGGCACAGGCTACGCTGAGGCTCCCTGGAGATCGAGTTTCCGAACGGATCGATCGTGCAGTACAGCCGGGTGTCGTCGGAGGTCCATCGCCGCCTGATGGCCGCGCCTTCCCCGGGAAGCTTCTTCCAGGATCGCATCGAGGACGAGTTCACCGCGCGGCGCATCCGCTGAGGCTGGGGGGCTGTCAGCACTCCGGCTCGCCGGCATCCGGACGCGGATCGGGATCGAACCCGAAGCGCGCGCCCACCGGGCCCGGCGGCAGTCGCTCGATCCGGATGCGCCCATCGGCCAGAGCAACCCAGGGCGCGTCGTCGGGCCCGGCCCCCTCGATCCATCGCGTGATGGCAGCGTCGTCGAGTCGATCGCCGTCGGCATCCACCAGCCGTTGCACGAGCGCTGCGAGGTCACGGTCGACCAGGGCGCCTGCGCCGACATCGGTGACGAAGAGCACGCGTCCGGCTTCGTCCAGCCACGCTTCGCGCGCCGCCCCGGCGGGCGTGCCGACATGGGTGGCGAGTCGGCCGTCGTCATCGAGCGATAGGATCCACGGGGTCGCAGCCAGCGTGGCGAAGACCCGTTGCGGCCCATTCTGGAAGTACCAGCGGCCGCGTTCATCGACTGCATAGTTGCGGCCGATGAATGCCACGACGGCCGGGTTCGTGATCGGATCGCCCTTCAGCAACCAGCGACCACGCGCGTCCAGGGCGAGCCAGCCGTAGGCGAACGGGACATCCGGCCACTTCGCCATCGCCTTCCTCACGATCTCGTCCATGCTTCTCCCTTCGCGCGTTCGTGCCGCGCCGCTGCCACGTCGGCGCCGTATGATCCGGCCATTCATTCCCCGTCGGAGTTCATCCCATGGCGCTCGTTCTGCACTACGGATCCGGATCGCCCTTCGCGTGGCGCGTGTGGCTCGCCCTCGAGGCCAAGGGCGTACCGTACGAGCTGCGCATGATCTCGTTCTCGGATCGCGACCACAAGAAACCGGAGTACCTCGCGCTCAATCCGCGCGGGAAGATTCCCGTGCTGCAGGACGACGACTTCGCACTCTACGAGTCGGCCGCGATCATGGAGTATCTCGACGAGCGGTTTCCCGCCGCAGTCGCGCTCTTCCCCGGCGATGCCCGTCAGCGCGCGTGCATCCGCCGTCTCGTGCTGGAAGCCGATCACTACTTCGGGCCGTCGTTCGACGGCCTGTGGGACACCCTGTTCGCCTCGAAGGGACCATGGGATGAGGACGTCGTCGCGCGCGAGCTCGAACGCTTTGCCGACGAGATCGTGCGATGGGAGACCCTCCTCGGGGCGCCGTTCGCTGCCGGCACCGACGCACCGACCGCCGCCGATTTCACGCTCTATCCGCACCTCGCGCTCGCCCTCCGGTTGGAGAAGCGCAAGCCCGACCTCGCGATCCGGCGTCTCGTCGGCCCGGTGCTCGGCGCCTGGCAGGTGCGGATGGAAGCGCTGCCGTACTTCGCGAAGACGCTGCCGCCCCACTGGAAGGCTTGAAGCCGGTGAAGCTCGCCCGCGATTGATCCAGATCATCCGCGGCGACGACCGTCGGGCGACACAATCGAAGCATGCTGGCGTGCGTGGCACACCGGTGCATCGACAGGAGAACGAATCGTGTGGAAGACCTGCATTCTCGCGGTGGTGATGCTGGCCCCGCTGGCCCTTTCCGTGTCCGCGGCCGAGGCCGTCGACGAAGGCCGCGTGGTGTTCGACGCGCGCTGCAAGATGTGCCACAAGATCGAGCGGATCGCGCAGATCGCGAAGCGCACGCCCGAGGACGAGCGTGCCGCCAAGTGGGCCAAGTTCCTGCCGTCCCACGCGGCCGGGGTCGACGCTGCCGGCAGGGAGGCGGTGATCGCGTACATGCTGTCGGCGATCGCGCCACAGTAGTCCGCGCGTCCGGCGCCGCGCCGGCCGTGTCGCGCGGCGTCGAGATGCACGCCGCGCGCACCGGGGTTTCGATACCATTGCCCGTCACCCTGGACGAACGAACGGAGCGGGTATCGTGAACAAGATTCTCCTCGGCTGCGTCGCCGACGATTTCACCGGCGCGACCGATCTCGCGAGCACGCTCGTGAAGGCCGGCATGCGGACGGTCCAACTGCTCGGCGTGCCGCGCCCCGACATGCCGGTGCCCGACGCCGACTGCGTCATCGTCGCGCTGAAATCCCGCAGCAATCCGGCGCCCGAGGCCGTGGCTGCATCCCTCGCCGCCCTCGACTGGCTGCGCAGGGCCGGCGCGCAGCAGTTCTACTTCAAGTACTGCTCGACCTTCGATTCGACCGACAAGGGCAATATCGGCCCGGTCGCCGACGCCCTCTGCGATGCGCTCGGCACCGACTTCACGGTCTTCAATCCCGCCTTTCCGACCAACAAGCGCACCGTCTATCAGGGCTATCTGTTCGTGGGCGACGTGCTCTTGTCGGAGTCGAGCATGCGGCATCACCCGCTCACCCCGATGACCGACGCCTCGCTCGTGCGGGTGCTCGGCCGGCAGACGCCGCGCAAGGTGGGGCTCGTCCCGCATGCCACGGTTGCGAAGGGCGCCGAGGCGATCCGCGCCGCGATCGCGCAGTTGAAGCGCGACGGCTTCGGGCACGCGGTGCTCGATGCCATCGGCGACGCCGACCTGCTCGTGCTCGGCGAGGCCTGCGCCGACATGCCACTCGTGACCGGCGGTTCGGGCATGGCGATGGGCCTGCCCGCGAACTTCGTGCGCAAGGGTCTGCTCACGCCCGGCCAGGCGATCCGGCTGCCGGCGGTGACCGGCCATGCGGCAGTCGTCGCGGGCAGCTGCTCCGCTGCGACGCAGGGTCAGGTCGCGCTCATGAAGCAGACGCACGACGCCTGGGAGATCGACCCCGTCGCGATTGCCGACGGACGCGATGTCGCCGGCGAGGCGCTTGCCTGGGCCGCACCGAAGCTGGGTGACCGGCCGATCCTCATCTATTCCACCGGCTCGCCGGAGCAGGTGAGCGCGGTGCAGTCGCGCCTCGGTCGCGAACATGCCGGGGCGCTCGTGGAGGAGACGCTCTCCAAGATCGCGAAGGGGCTGGTGACGCGTGGTGTGCGGCGGCTCGTCGTCGCGGGTGGCGAGACCTCCGGCGCCATCGTGGGCGCGCTCGGCGTGGAGGGTCTGCAGATCGGCGCCGAGATCGACCCTGGCGTGCCCTGGACCGCGAGCCTCGACGAGCCGCGACTCGCACTCGCGCTGAAGTCGGGCAACTTCGGGACGCCCGATTTCTTCACGAAGGCCTTCGCGAAGTACGGCTGACGGGTGGGGCGGCCTGCGCCCCCTCGACCTGACTCCAATCCCGCCGTGCGGCGCGCCGCCGGTACCTGAACAGGGCATCGACCGCGATGACCGAATCCCAGATCCGAGAACAGATCGTCGACCTCGGCCGCTCGCTCTACGACCGCGGTCTCACCCATGGGTCGTCCGGAAACTTTTCCGTGCGTCTCGACGACGGCTATCTCGTCACGCCGACCAATGCGTGCCTCGGCCGGCTCGACCCCGCGCGCATCTCGAAGCTCGATCACGACGGTCGCGTCGTCTCCGGCGACAAGCCGTCCAAGGAAGCGTTCCTGCACCTGTCGATGTACGCGAAGCGCGCGTCCGCCGGTGCCGTCGTGCATCTCCATTCGACGCATTCGGTCGCCGTGTCGGTGCTGGAGGGTCTCGACGATGCGGAGCCGATTCCACCGATCACCGCTTACTACGTGATGAAGATCGGCAGGCTGGCCCTCGTGCCCTATTTCCCGCCGGGCGACGCCGGACTCGCCGGTGCCGTTGCCGAGGTCGCGACGAAGCATCACGCCGTCCTCCTGCGCAATCACGGGCCCGTGATCGCGGGAACCGACCTCGAATCGGCGATCTACGCCACCGAAGAACTGGAGGAGACCGCGAAGCTCTTCCTGCTGCTGCGCGGTGAGCGGGTGCGATTGCTTTCGAAGGCCGATGTCGCGGAGCTGGAGCGGCGTTTCCAGTCCTGAGCGTCCTGCCGCAACGCGGGGCACACGTCCGAAGGTGTGGCATGACCGTGCGTCACCATCGTCGTTCCTGGCGCCGGGCCGCGGGTCTTCTGATCGCGTTCTGCGCAGCCGCTCCCTTGGCCACTGCGCAGTCACCGGACCATCTTCTGGAGCGCTACGGGGTGCTGGCGCGTACCGAGAACCCGGCCTTCGAAGGCTTCTCTGCAGAGCGTGGGCGCGCCTTCTACTTCGCGCCGCGGGTGATCATCGGTCTCGGGGAGGCGAACTGCGCGTCGTGCCATCTCGATGATCCCACGCAGGCGATCCGGGCGCATCGTGCGAAGGTGCTGTGCCGCGCCTGCCATGTGATCGACGAGTCGGAGCATCCCGATCCGGACCACGCGAAGAAGCGACATCTGGGGGCGTTCTCGCCTGCCGTGAACCCGGAACGCTTTCGCGACTTCGACCGCGTCGAGCGTCACTTCGAGGTGAACTGCCGGATGGTGTTGCAACGGGCCTGCACCGCGATCGAGAAGGGCGATCTCATCACCTGGCTGATCACGCTGCGCTGAAACGCCGCGCTCGTCCTGTCGCGACACGGCGACAGTGGAGGCGAAAAAAAAGCGCCGGTGAAGGCGCTTTTGCAAGGGAGGTGAACCTGTTGTCGGCCGACGAATCCGCGGCTGCGCCATCGACCCGCTCGGGTCGATGGTGCCGGGGGCGTCCGGCGGCCTGTGGTGAAACCGAATCAGCAGTGCAGGAAATCCGACCAGCGTCGGCGTGGGCCTTCGTAGTCGCGGTCGGAGCCGGAGAGATCCCATCCGCCGTTGTCTTCCTCGTCGATGCGCATCTCGTACTCGACGATCTGACGCAGCAGCGCTTCGGCACGGATCGCAGTCTCGTCGTCTCGTGCGGCGCGCATCGTGAGTCCGAGTAGCGACTTGGCTTCGCGGTAGTCGCGATCGCTCTCGATCGGCCGCGAGAAATGCGTGAGGTTGGTCGGGTGGGGTTCCCAGGTCGATTGCCCTTGCATCACGGTCTCCTTCCGTCGTGTCTCGATCGTCACGCATCGCACTAATGCAAACGCGGTGCCAACCCGCCCTGCGCGCGCAATGTGTGACGTGCTACGTCAGGACGATGCTACGCCACGCGCCGAAACGCCATCGCAGGAAAAGCATAGTACCGAGGAGAACGACGTAGCCCAACGCTGCTGCCCACCCGCCCGTGGTGCCGAAACCGAACTGCGGAAGAAAGTGCACCCACCCCTCGCCCGGTGCGAACGACGCCATGTGGGCCACGGGCACGAACACACCCCACGCGAGGAGCAGCAGGTAGACCGTCGGCGTCTTCACGTCGCCGGCGCCGCGCAGGCAGAACGCGCTCGCGAGGTTCAACGCATCGAAGACCTGGTACGCGCCCGCGATCCACACGAGTCGCACGCCGAGCCGCACGACCTCTGCCGATCCGGGGTGGCTGGTGTCGCTGAACAGAGGCACCAGCCAGGGTCCGGCGAGCGCGATGCCCACGCCCACCGTCCCCATGTAGATCACCGAGAGCCGGATGATCGTGTTGCCCATGCGATTGGCCCAGTCGCGGTCGCCGGCGCCGATCGACTGCCCGACCAACGTCGTGCCGGCCATCGCGATCCCGATCGCGGGCAGGTAGGCGATGGCCGTCAGCATCATCACGATCTGCGTGGCGGCACCCTCCACCGCGCCCAGGCGCACCTGCATCAGTTGGAAGAGGGACATCGCCACGAGGTCGACAGCCGGGAACAGTCCTGTCGGCACACCCACGGCGAGCATTTTCTTCAGACCGCGGACGGTGGGGCGCCACGTGCGTCGGGTGCGATAGGGCGACTGGAACGGTGCCGAGAGGAACAGCCACATCGACAGGGCGCAACCGAGTCCGATCGACGCCGTCGTCGCCCACGCCGAACCCGCCATGCCGAGCCCGAGTTCGAAGATCAGTATCTCGTTCAGAACGGCGTTCACGATGGCCACGGCGAGCATCACCGCGAGGGACACGCGTGGTTTCCCGATGCCGTTGAAGAACCCGGCGAGACCCCACAGCACCACCGAGAGCGGGCCACCCAGCATGCGCGGCATCCACCAGTCCGCGGCGAGCACCACGACCTGCGGCGGGAGTCCGAAGAGCCCGAGGATCCATTCCCCCTGCGTCGCCAGCGCCAGGAAGAACGGCACCGTCGCGAGCGTGGCCCACAGACCCAGCCAGGTGCTGCGGGCCGCGCGGGTGCTCTGCCTCGCGCCATAGGCCTGCGACACGAACGTCTGCACGGCCAGGCCCACGCCGCCGAAGCCGAGCAGGAACACGATCGCCAGGAAGTGCACCGCGCCCATCGCGGCCATCGCTTCGACGGAGATGCGGCCCACGAACCAGGTGTCCGTGAGGTTCAGCACCAGTTGCACCGCGCTGTTCAGCATGAGCGGCAGTGCCAGCGCCATCACGGCCCGCAGGTCCACCCGGCGATGCCCGTGGGCATCGTGCCGCATGGCCGGCAGGCGCGATGGAACCGGTGACGGGATGGGCGTATCCATGGGAGTCTTGGCTGGTGCGGCGGGTCGCTTCGGGCGCACCCGCAGGGCGGGCCCGCCAGGACGGGGACGGGAAGCTAAACAGATTCGGAGAACGCGGCAATGGAAATATTCACACTATCCGCACATCGGCGCGCACTCCTGCGTGCCGGCCTGGCAGGCATCGCCGTCGTGGTCGCCGGGCCGGCGATCGGTCAGCCGGCGCGCGCCCTGATCGAGCAGCCCGTCGGTGGACTGCGATTCGCGCCGGGAGGGCAGGTGTTCGCCAGCGGTGCCGTGGCTGTGGAGGGTCACGGGCTCGTCCACGCGGTCCTCGATCCTTGGCTGCCGCTCGACGAGGCGTACGCCTTCGTCGAGGCCCACCTCCGATCGCTCGGTCGGCCGATGCAGGCGCTGTGCGGCATGGAACTGCGCCTCCCGAGGCAGCTCACCCGGGAGGAGTTCGATGCGTTCAACCAGCCCTACGTCCAACGCCTCATCGAGTGGGGGCTCCTCGTCGAGGGGCGCAACCCCGTATCCCGGACCAACGTCGCGCCGGCCATGGACCCGCCCGAGCAGCCCATGCTGCACGGGTTCACGTTCTCGATGCCGGGGCTCGACGGTCGCCGCGACTTCGTGATGGCAGGCATGACCGAGACCGGCCCGGGCGGACGCATCATCGCCTCGGGCGACACGTCACCGGCCGGGCTGCGGGAGAAGGTGCGCTACGTGATCGAGGCCGTCTCCCGTCGCCTGGAGGGCCTCGATCGCCACTACGACGATGCGAGCCACGTCGAGTTCTACACGGCGCTGCCCGCCGAGGGGCTGGTGACCGATCTGTTGATCCCCGCCATCGACGCCGCCGGACGCCGTGGCCTTCGCTGGCATTTCGGGCGGCCGCCGGTGGCGGGTCTGGAGGTGGAACTGGAGGCGCGCCGCGCGTCGCGCGAGACGGTGCTCTCCACCCGTTGAGGCGGGCCGTGTCGGTCAGTCCAGTACCAGCAGCAGCGGCTGGTGATCGGATGCGGTCGTGAGCACGTCCACGGCCACGCGACGCACCCGTGGCGCGAGGTCCTCGGTCACGAACGCGTAGTCCCAGGTGCCGAGCGGCAGGTGCCTGTCGTGCACCCCCACCGTCGGCGGATGCGGAGAGCCGCCGTTCGCGAGCGGCCACGCATCGATCCACCGGGGCGTGCCGCTGTCGAGCGGTGCCTGCATCCGGGCCCGCAGGGGATCTTCGGGGACGAAGTTGAAGTCACCGCAGATCACGGCCGACGGTGGACGCGGTGTCGATGCAAAGGGTTCGTCGGGGGAGCCCGCCAGGCGGGGTGCGAGCGCGTGGCCGCACGCTTCGGCATGCAGCGTCCGCAGGGCCTCCACCTGTGCCGCACGCTGCTGGCCGGAGTAGTACTCGAGGTGCGTCGTCAGGATCCGAATCGGCCCGGACGGCGCCTCGATCACGGCCTCCAGGGCGAGCCGCTGCATGCTGGGCACCGCCGGGTCGGCCGGCCATGGCAGCAGGTGCCGGTAGACCTGATGGACCGGCAGGCGCGTGAAGATCGCATTCCCGAAGTGCCGACGTCCGCCACGGCCGTCGTCCTGGTCGGTCGCGATGCCGTAGAGCGCGCGATGGTCCGGCAGCGCTTCGGCGAGCAACGCCATCTGGTCCTCGCCGGCGCTGCCCGCGAGCCCTCCGAAGTTCACTGCGATCTCCTGCAGGCAGAGGACGTCGAAATCGCCCATCGACATGGCATCCCGCGCGATCCGGCCCGGGTCCACCCGGCCATCGACGCCGCGGCACCACTGCGTGTTCCAGGTGATCAGCGTGAGCGACATCGACTACGCCGCAGGGGGTTGCGTACACGACGACGAGCCCGTGGGCCGGCCCGGTGCGTACGCTGGAAAACAAAAACCCCGCGATTGCGGGGCAGGGGTTCCGGAGTCGTCGCGCACCGCGCGACGCCGGCCGGGAAGGCTCGGATGCGGAGCGGGACGGCGCGATACCCGATCGGATGTCGGCACCGCGCCCCCGGTCAGTATCGTCAGGCGTGCAGCGGTTTTCGCTGTTCCTGTCGTTGCGAGTCGGCCAGGGGATGGATCAGCGGGCTCGACTGCAGATCCGACCGCGCGTCGACCCGGTTCGCGGCGTCCTTGCGACGCTGTTCTTCCTCCTGGGCCATCTGGGCCCAGTACAGCCACTCGAATTCGAAGCACATGGCCACCTCCTGCAGTGTGTGATCACCAGTCTTGTTCTTGTTGAGGGGATCCTACGCCCGGTTTTTCGGCGGTGACAACCGAATCCGATGCTGCGTTGCGCAAGGCGGGCGGGTACCCTTCGCCGGTCGCCGATCCGATCGGTAGCCCTCCCGACACGACCCCGTCGACCCGTGAGCCTTGCCGAATCCCTGATCCGTTTCGTGCGCGTGTTGCGCGCCACCGGCATCCCGGTGGGGGCCGACCGCCTCATCGTTGCCGCCAGGGCGCTCGCGCTGACCGGCGTGACGCGCCGCGACGACGTCTACTGGACGCTCGTCGCGCTTCTCCTGTCGCGCCGTGAGCAACTGGAAGTCTTCGACCAGACGTTCCGCGCGGTCTGGGAGTCCGGTCCGCCTGCCGCGGCCACCGCGCCCGGCGGAGGGGGAACGCCGGCGTCCGTGGAGGAAATCCCGGACGATGTCGCGCGTCGCGTGCTCGATGCGCTGGCGGCGGAAGCAACGCCGCCGGACGTCGCGGCCGCAGAGGCCGACGAGACCGAAGCGCTGGTGGTCCACGCCTCGGCCCGGGAGCGCCTCCAGCGGGCCGACTTCGGGACCATGACGCTCGAGGAACTGCAGGAGGCCCGACGCCTCATGGCCCGCCTGCGACTGCCGATTCCGGAGGTGCCGACGCGCCGCCGGCGGGCCTCGCCCCACGGCCCCCGTATCGATCTTCGCGCAACCTTGCGGGCCGGCCTCCGGACGGGCGGCGAGATCGCGACCCTGCGTCGCAGCGCGGTGCGGCGCCGCCCGCCGCCGCTCGTCGTGCTCTGCGACGTGTCCGGGTCCATGCAGCAGTACGCGCGGATGTTCCTGCACTTCCTGCATGCGGTGACCAACGACCGCGATCGCGTGCACGTCTTCCTGTTCGGCACCCGCCTCACGCCGGTCACGCGCCAGCTGCGGCATCGGGATGTCGATGCCGCGCTGCGGGCCGTGGCCGAGGCTGTTCCCGACTGGTCCGGCGGCACGCGGATCTCGGCGAGTCTCGCGGAATTCAACCTGCGCTGGGCGAGGCGCGTCCTCGGTCAGAACGCCGTGGTCCTGCTCATCACCGACGGACTCGATCGCGACGGCGTCGACCAGCTCGACGTCGAGGCCGATCGACTCCGCAAGGCGTGCCGGCGCCTGCTGTGGCTGAATCCGCTCCTGCGGTTCGATGGATTCGCGCCCAAGGCCGCCGGCATCCGCGCGCTGCTCCCCCACGTGGATGCCTTCCTGCCGGCGCATAATCTGAAGAGTCTCGAGGATCTGGCGCGGGTCCTCGTTCCCTCCCGCCGCGTCGCGCCGCATACAACTCCGCACACAAGGAACACCCCCGCATGGAAATGATGGGAGAGCAGATCATCCCCCTGCCGCAAGGCGCGGTCTGGGATGCGCTCAACAATCCGGACATCCTCAAGCAGTGCATCCCCGGCTGCGACAGTGTCGAGAAGGTCGCCGACAACGAATACAAGATCTCGATGGTGGCCGCCGTCGGCCCGGTGAAGGCGAAGTTCACCGGCAAGCTCACCATCGTCGATCCGCAGCCACCCAACTCGTACGGCCTCGCCTTCGAAGGGTCGGGCGGGGTTGCCGGGTTCGGCAAGGGCACGGCCGACGTCTCCCTCACGCAGGAATCCGACGACGTCACCTGCCTCACATACCGAGCCACGGCCACGGTCGGCGGCAAGCTCGCGCAGATCGGTTCGCGCCTGATCGATGGCGTGGCCCGCAAGATGGCCGATGGGTTCTTCACGAAGTTCACCGAAGCAGCGACCGTCGCTGCGGGACTCGCGCCGGAGGCGGACGCCGTCGATCCGCAGGCCGAGCCGCCGAAGCGCCGCGGATGGTTCGGGCGCAAGTCCGCCGACGACGCTCCGGGCGACGCCTGATCGCCTTCCGCGCGACGTAGGGGTTTCCGGCGACCCGTCGCCGGGCTTACGCTCAACGTGGCGGGATGTGTGCCGTAAGTCCTGCAGGTGGAAACGAACGGGGAGCCTGACCTGGACCACGCAGTATCCGAACGGTCGATGAAACACACGGGCGCTTCGGACGTGCACGGGTGGCCCATGCCCATGCGGCTGGCCCCCGTGGTCGTGCTGGTCCTCTCGCTGGCCATCACGGCGGCTTTCTGGGTGTTCTCCCTCATCGAATCGGACCGCGCCACCGAGCGCCGTTTCGCCGCCATCGCCAACGAACTCGTTGCCGACTTCGATCGCCGACTCGCCGCGGCGGAGCGGCAGGCCGTGGCTGTGGCCGGGTTCGTGGATGCCAAGGTGATGGCCGGCGCCGGGCCGGGCGCTGCCCTCGCCCTGCGGGTTCCGCATGGCGATCTCGCCCGCCACGTGTCTGAGCAGCGCGCCGCGTTGCCCGGATATCGCGTGTGGCCATCGGCGGCGCGGGCCGTCCACTATCCCGTCGTCCGCGCCGACGTCGACGACCCGGGCGTCTCCCCGGGCTACGACCTCGCTGACGATCCTGCCCGTCTCGACGCGATCGATCGCGCCATCCAGACCCGGAAACCCGCCTTCACCGTCGTCGTCGCTTCGCCGGCGGAGGCATCCGGATCCGCCGCCGAACCGCCCGCCGCCGAACCGCGCGTGGTGGTGGTGACCGCCGTCCCCCGTGCGGACCGTGGTCCGCGTGTCTCCCGCAGCGATGGTGCGGGCGCGCTCGGCGTCGTCGCCGTCTCCTTTCCCGTCGCGCGCCTGGGCCGAGAGATGGTCGCCGACACGATGGGCGTCGCGCTCGCCCTCACCGCCCGTCCTTCCGGAGCGGATCCCGTCACCGTCGACACCCATCCCGGCCAGCGGCGCGCGCCTCACATCCCGCCCACGAGGCGCACGCTGCAACATGGTGGCGTCGACTTCGAAGTGCGGGTCGAGGCGCTCCCGACCTTCAGTGATCGGCTGGGCGGGGCGGACCTCCGGATCCCGTTCGCCGGTATCGCTCTGACGTTCGCGCTCTACGCACTTGTCGAATGGCTCTCCCGCCGGGACTCCGCCGTCCGCAGTCGCCAGGCCGACGAGCTGGCACTCTCTCGGGAGCGATCGCACCTGCAGTCGCAGATCTCCCTGGCGCTCGTGACCGGCCTGCCGTTCGAGGACGTGGTCGCGATCGCCCTGCGAGGCGCCGAATCGTTCGTGCCGCGGTGCCGTGCGATGTGGTCGACGGTGGACGACGTCGGCAATCGCCAGGAACGTGTCCACGGAGGGTCCTGGGGAGCATCGGCGGACGGACGGGCCGAGGGCGGCACCGACCTCTCGTCGGCGCCCGGCTACCTCGATCTGCTCCGCGCGAACCGGCTCGTCGTGGTGGCCACCGTTCAGGATGACCCCCTGGTCGCCGGCGTGCGCGAGTGCATGCTGGCCGCGGGCGTCCGGGCGTTCGTCGACGTCCCGGTCCACCAGGGTGGCGGGCTGCGCGGGTCCCTGCGTGTCGACGTCGACCAACCCACCGAGTGGACGTCCGAGCAGTTGCGGGTACTTCGCGAGATCGGTGACACCATCGCCATCGCGCTCGAGTTCTCGCAGGCGCGGGCCACCCGCGATGCCGCGTTCGCTCAGGAGGCGGCGAGCCGCCATTTCCTCGATGCGGTCCTCGATGCCCTGCCGCATCCCGTCTTCGTGAAGGACGCCGGGCACCGCATCCTCAAGATCAATCGCGAAGGCGCGCGCTGGCTCGGACTGCCCAAGGAGGCAGTGGAGGGTCGTACCGACGCGGAGCTGGTCGGCGAGGCGACCGCCAGTGTGGCGATCACCGAGGATACCCAGGCCCTCGCCTCGCCCGGGGTGCTGTTCCGGACCCTCATCAAGGGCCGTCTGCCCCACGCGCCGGGCGAGGTGCTCGTCAGCAAGACGGCGGTCGATCTGGGTGGCGGGCGCCTGCACCTGATCGGCATGTCGATGCCGGTCGACGATCTCCGGGCGGCACAGCGGCGGGCGGAGGAGAGCGAGCGATTCCTCACGATGATGCTCGACGCCCTGCCTGTCGCCATCGTGACGAAGGACGAAGCGGGGCGCTGGCTGCTCGTGAACGAGGCCTATCTGGCGGTGATCGGGATGCGCCGCGAGGACGTGCTCGGTCGCACCGACATCGACGTGTTCGGTCCGGAGGCGGGCGCCGTGTACCGCGCTCAGGATCTCGACATCCTCCAATCCGGCGTGCCCCTGTCGGTCGAGGAACCGTATCGGCTCGCGTCCGGCGGCGAGGGCTGGCGTCTGCGGACCAAGCAGCGCGTCATCGACCCCGCCGGCCATCGGCTGCTGCTCGCGGTGGGAGTCGACGTGACGGCCCGGCGCGAGGCGCAGGCGGCCTCGGAGCGCTACCGGACCTTCCTCGACGCGGTGCTGCAGGCCATTCCCGTGGCAGTGTCGGTGAAGGACGCCGAGCATCGCTGGGTGATCGTGAACGACGCCGTGGAGACGCTCCACGGGCGGGAGAAGGGTGCGTACATCGGTCGCGCCGTGACGGAGATCCTCTCACCGGAGCTGGCAGCGCAGGTCATCGCCGAGGACGACATCGTGTTGTCCACCGACAAGCCGGTGATCCGCGAATGGCACGTGCCGTCGCCGTCTGGCAGTCCACGCTGGCTCCTCACCCGCAAGATCGCCACGCGGCTCAACGATGGGTCCGCCTACATCATCGCGGTCGATCTCGACGTCACGGAATCGCGGGCGGCGCAGGAGCTGCTCCGCCGCCACCGCGACGATCTCGAACAGCAGGTGCGCGAACGCACCGCAGAGTTGCTGGAGGCGAAGAACGCAGCCGAGAACGCGAACCGCGCGAAATCGGAGTTCCTCGCGAACATGTCGCACGAGCTGCGCACACCCATGCATGCCATCCTCTCGTTCTCGCAGCTGGGCCTCGAGCGTCTCGCCACCGGGCGCATCGATGCCGATCGGACCCGCCTCTATCTCGATCGGATCCATCACAGCGGCTCTCGCCTCCTCGCGTTGCTGAACGACCTCCTGGATCTCTCGAAGCTCGAGGCGGGCAAGATGACCTACGAGTTCGCGCGGCACCGTCTGTCGGACATCGCGGCCCTGGTCGTCGGCGAGCTGTCCGCCCTCGCGCGGGAACGGGATGTCGTCGTGGAGATCGAGGAGCCCGGCGACCCCGTCTACGCGTGGTGCGATCAGGCACGCATCGTCCAGGTCGTGCGCAATCTCCTGTCGAATGCCCTGAAGTTCTCGGCCAACGGACGTCGGGTACGCCTGGTGATCGATGCAGTCCCGGCCTCCGACGCCACCCCGGCCCAGGCCCGCATCGCGGTCATCGATCAGGGCGTCGGCATCCCCGCGGGCGAGCTGGAAGCGGTGTTCGACAAGTTCGTCCAGAGCAGCAAGACGAAGAGCGGCGCCGGCGGCACGGGTCTGGGCCTCGCGATCTGCCGCGAGATCACGCAACAGCATCGTGGCCGGCTGTGGGCGGAGAACAATCCCGAAGGCGGGGCGGTGTTCACGTTGCTGTTGCCGGTGGAGGCGGGGTAGGGGCCGGTGGATGTCGGGAAGCGTTTCGACCGGAACGATCGCTTTCGCGGCCATGGGCCGCCTCTCGGGCCGGTGGCCCGCGGCGGCTTGGCCGCAGGGCGTACCAACAAGGGGAGGACCCCTTGTATATCCCCCTGTGACTCAGCCGCGCGCCATGGGTGTGGGTTCTGTAGGAGGGGCCCATGGCCCTGAAAGCGGTGGATGCAAGGAAGCGCTTCGACCGGAACCAACGCTTTCGCGGCCATGGGCCGCTCCTACAACAGCCTGACCCCTTCCCGCAGCGGGTGGCGCACCACGGCCCTTGTAGGAGGGGGCCATGCCCCCGAAAGCGGTGGATGCAAGGAAGCGCCTCGACCGGAACGATCGCTTTCGCGGCCATGGGCCGCTCCTACAGAAAGCGTGGTCATGTCCGGGGTCGGTGGTGCGCCACGGGGGGATGTACAAGGGGCCCTCCCCTTGTTGGTACGCCCTGCGGCCCATGCCCCCGAAAGCGGTTGATGCAAGGAAACGCTTCGACCGGATCACTCGTCCTCGGCGACTTCCTCTCCCTCGTCCCACCCCGGAAACGGATCCGCCAATCGCGCCCATGCCGCCGGCCCGCCTGCCATCTCTGCATCGGTGAGGAGACACGCGTCGAGGCTCGCCCGCAGCGCGGCCTCGTCGAGGTCGATCCCGATCAGCACCAGCTCCTGGCGGCGGTCGCCCCACGGCTCGGCCCAATGCTCCTCGATGTAGGCGAGCGTCTCCGCGTCGTCCGGCCAATCGGGCCGCGGCACCGCGGCCCACCACGTGGCGCCGGGGCCGTGTCGGGCGGCGGCGCCTGCCTGCGACCATGCGCCGCTGAAGGCGGGGCGCGTCGCCAGCCAGAAGCTGCCCTTGGAGCGAAGCACGCCCGGCCATTCGCGCTGCACGAGGTCCCAGAAGCGCGTGGGATCGAACGGGCGGCGCGCGCGGTACACGAAGCTCCCGATGCCGAACACCTCGGTCTCGGGCGCGTGCTCGCCGCGCATCACGGCAAGCCATCCCGGCGCCGACGCCGCGGCATCGAAATCGAAGCGCCCCGTGTCGAGGATCTCGTGCAGCGGCACCTCCCCGAAACGGCTGCGGACGATGTGGGCCCGCGGGTTCAGGCTGCGGAGGATGTCGGTGACCTGGGCCAGCGCGTCGGGCGAAACGAGGTCTGTCTTGTTGACCACGATCACGTCGGCGAACTCCACCTGGTCCACGAGCAGTTCGACGACGGCCCGGGTGTCGTCCTCGCCGAGGCTCTCGCCGCGGTCCTCCAGGAGATCTTCCGACTGGTAGTTGCGCAGGAACTCGCACGCGTCGACCACCGTGACCATCGTGTCGAGGCGCGCGAGGTCCGACAGGCTCGTGCCGTCGGCGTCCTCGAAGGTGAAGGTCTCGGCCACCGGCAGCGGTTCGGAGATTCCCGTGGATTCGATGAGCAGGGTGTCGAACCGACCTTCGCGCGCGAGCTTCGCCACCTCGACGAGCAGGTCCTCGCGCAGCGTGCAGCAGATGCAGCCGTTCGAGAACTCCACCAGTCGCTCCTCGGTGCGCGACAGGCCCGCGGCCCCCTCGCGGACGAGGCGCGCGTCGATGTTCACTTCGGACATGTCGTTCACGATCACCGCCACGCGCCGGCCTTCCCGATTGGCGAGCACGTGGTTCAGCAGCGACGTCTTGCCGGCGCCGAGGAACCCGCTGAGGACGGTGACCGGCAGACGCTTGTCGGATGCGTCAGCCACGACCGAGGTTGTCCTCGGCGAAGCCCCAGTCGACGAGGCGGTCGAGAACGGCATTCACGTAGTCGGCGCGGCGGTTCTGGTAGTCGATGTAGTACGCGTGCTCCCAGACGTCGATGGTCAGCAGCGGCGTCATGCCCTGGGTGAGCGGCGTCTCCGCGTTACCCGTCTTGACGATCTTCAGTGTCCCGCCGGCATTCACGAGCCAACCCCAGCCGCTGCCGAACTGCGAGACGGTGACCTGCGCGAACTCCTTCCGGAACGCTTCGAAGCTGCCGAACGAGGCATCGATCGCCTGCGCCAGCGCCGCGCCGGGCTTGCCGCCACCGCCGGGCCGCAGGCTTTTCCAGTAGAACGTGTGGTTCCACACCTGGGCGGCGTTGTTGAAGATCGCGCCCTGGTCGGCCTTGCCCGCCGTGGCACGCACGATCTCTTCGAGCGACGCATCGGCGAGCGGCGTGCCCGTCACCAGGCGATTGAGGTTGTCGACGTAACCCTTGTGATGCTTGCCGTAGTGGAAGCCGATGGTCTGCGCCGAGATCACCGGGTCCAGCGCGTTCTCGGCCCAGGGCAGCGCCTGCAGGACGTGCGCCGCGGCGCGCGCGTGGAGCGGCACGACGGCGGCGGCGACACCGACGCAAGCCAGTTGCAGGAAGCGGCGGCGGTCGGGGGGGATGATGGTGTGCATGCGGATCTCCTTCGGCGGTTCGGCATTCGATACGACGGATGTCGAAGTCTACCGATGATGTCGCCGTGCGGGCGGCGTGAATTAGAATCCGGCTGCGTTCGGCGGGCCACTCGGTCCGCTGTTCTTTTTCTGGGGGGAGCAGGCAATGAACAAGCTCGACATGACGGGCCGCTCGGCCATCGTGACCGGTGGGGCCTCGGGGATCGGCCTCGCGATCGTGCAGCGGCTCGCAGCGTCCGGCGCCAATGTCGCCATCTGGGACATGAACGAGGCGACCCTCGCGGCCGCCGCCAAGACGGTCTCCGGTGTGAAAGTCCACACCGTGAAGGTCGACGTGACGAAGCCGGACCAGGTGGAGGCCGCCTTCGCATCGAGCGTGCAGGCCTTCGGCAAGATCGACGCGATGGTGAACAGCGCGGGCGTCGCAGGCAAGAACGCCACGATGGCCGACTACCCGCAGGACGAATGGGTCCGCGTGTTCGACATCAACGTGCATGGCGTCTTCTACTGCTGCCAGCAGGCGGCCCGGCACATGGCCCCCAACGGTTATGGCCGCATCGTCAACATCGCCTCCGTCGCCGGCAAGGAAGGCAATCCGAATGCCTCCGCCTACAGCGCCTCGAAGGCGGCGGTGATCGGCCTCACGAAATCGCTCGGCAAGGAACTCGCGAAGAACGGCGTCACCGTGAACTGCGTGACGCCCGCCGCCGTGAAGACGGCCATCTTCGACCAGGTCGAGCAGTACCACATCGACTTCATGCTCTCGAAGATCCCCATGGCGCGCTTCGGCCTCGTGGAAGAGATCGCCGCGATGGTGAGCTGGCTGTGCACGGAGGATTGCTCGTTCAGCACGGGGGCCACGTTCGACCTCTCGGGTGGGCGTGCGACGTATTGATTCGCCCCAGGCGACGCTTTTGTAGGAGGGGCCCATGGCCCCGAAAGCGGTGGATGCTGTGAGAGCGTTTCAACCGGAACAATCGCTTTCGCGGGCATGGCCCGCTCCTACAGGGCCATGGCCCCCTCCTACCGGGTCGCCTGCATCTCACCCGAACCGAACCTGACCCCACACCTCCCACCATGTCCCCACGTTTCGACGCCGCCGCGCTCACCGCCTTCGCCACCGGACTCCTCGACGCCGCCGGCATGGAGCACGAGAAATCGGTCGTGATCGCCGAGGTGCTCGTCGAGGCGGACCTCATGGGGCACGACACGCACGGGCTCAATCTGCTCGGCCCCTATCTCGCCGACATCGGCAAGGGCACGATGGCCGTGCGTGGTGAACCGCGCGTGGTGTCCGACTATCCCGCCGCGATCACGTGGGACGGCAGCCGGCTTCCGGGGACGTGGCTGGTGCGGAAGGCCATCGATGTCGCCGTGCCGCGCGCGAAGCAGTACGGGACCTGCACGGTGTCGATCGGGCGCAGCCATCACATCGCCTGTCTCGCCGCCTATCTGAAGCGCGTCACCGACCAGGGCATGGTGATCCTGCTCATGACCTCGGCGCCGGAGAACCAATCCGTCGCGCCGCACGGTGGGCGCGCCGGGGCGATCACGCCCGACCCCATCGCAGCCGGTTGGCCCACCACCGGTGATCCGGTGCTCATCGACGTCTCGATGTCGATCACCACGAACGGCATGGTGGGGCGCCTCGCGAAGGAAGGCGGGCGCCTCCCGGGGCGCTGGCTCGTCGACGCCGCGGGCACGCCCACCGACGATCCGACCGTGATGTCCGGCGAGGTCAAGGGTGCGCTGCTGCCGATGGGGGGCATCGAGTACGGCCACAAGGGCTACGCGCTGGCCCTCATGGTCGAGGCCCTCACGCAGGGGCTGTCGGGCCACGGCCGCGCCGACCCGATCGAGGGGTGGACCGGCGAGGTGTTCCTGCAGATCCTGGCGCCCGAACTCTTTGCCGGGCGCGAGGCTTTCATCCGGCAATCGGGCTGGGTCGCGGACTACTGCCGCGCGGTGCCGCCGCGGCCGGGCGTCGAGCGGGTGCGCCTTCCGGGCGAGGCGGGTCTGCGGCGGCGAGGGCAGGCGCTCGCGGAGGGCGTCCCGCTGCATCCGGGGATCATGCCGCAGCTCCTGCCCTGGGCCGAGAAGCTCGGTGTCGTCGCCCCCGGGGCATTGCCCCCGTGACCGGCGCCGCCATGGGCGCGCATCGGCGGGGCATCCTGCTGATGATCGGGGCGACGTTCTGCTGGGGCAGTGCCGGCGTGCTCGTGCGCAGCCAGGGCGTCACCGATCCGTGGGAGATCACGTTCTGGCGCTCGTTCTTCATGGCGATCTTTCTCTTCGGCGTGCTTGCCGTGCAGTACCGCGGCAACGTGTGGCATCGCATCACCGCCACCGGAGTGGGCGGGCTCGTGTCCGCGTGCCTGTGGTCGGTGATGTACGTGTGCTTCATCGTTGCGCTGTCGCGCACGACCGTCGCGAACACGCTGGTGGTGTGCAGCATCTCGCCCTTCATGGCGGCGCTCTTCGGCCGCATCTTCCTGGGGGAACGCGTGCCCGTGCGCACCTGGGTCGCCATGGCCGCGGCCATCGCGGGCATCGTCCTCATGTTCGTCGAGAGCCTCGGCACCGAGGGCGCGTCGGGGACGTTGATCGCGTTGGTGATCCCCGTCGCGTTCGGTGTGAACGTGGTGCTCAACCGGAAGATGCACGCGGCCGTCGACATGGTCCCCACGGTGCTCGTCTCCGGCGTGATCTCGGCGGCACTGGTGCTGCCGTTCGCGCTGCCCTTCGACGTGCGCGGGGCCGACCTCCCGAATCTCGTCGCGCTCGGCGTGGTGCAGCTCGGTGTGGGGTGCATGCTGATGGTCGTGGCGGCGCGGGTGCTCTCGGCGGCCGAGATCGGATTGCTCGCCGAACTGGAGACCGTGATCGGCGTCGCGTCCACCTGGTTCTTCGTGGGCGAGGTGCCGAGCCGCATGGCGCTGATCGGCGGCACGGTCGTGATTGCCGCCCTCGCGATCAACACCCTCGTGGGCATGCGCGCGCCCCGCGCTACGCCCATCACTGCTAGGAGCCTGTCGGACTTGGGATGATTCGGCTGCAACGGTGGGAGAGCGGTCCATATCTCGCCGCTTTCTCCTCACGTATTCCCGATACGTTCGTCGAAATCGCCAGAATCTGTCCTCGCTCTCCCACCGTTTCGCTATCGACCACCCAAGCCCGACAGGCTCCCGGAGGATGACCCCATGACCCCCGATCCCGCCGATCTCACCCAACGTCTCGAAGCCTGCTACGCCGCCGCGGTGCACGATGTCCTGCGCGGCATGGGCCACGGCAACTGCGTGCTGCCGGCCGGCATCCGCGCGCTGGATCCGTCGCGCCGCCTTGCCGGAGAGATCTGGACGGTGAGCGGCCACGTGGACAACACGCGCGACCCCCACGACACGCTGCTCGCGTGGACCGGGCTGTTGTCGAAGGCGCCCGCCGGGAAGGTGGTGGTCTGCCAGCCGAACACCCACGAGATCGCCCTCATGGGCGAACTCTCCGCCGAGACGCTGCACTTCCGGGGCGTGCGCGGCTATGTCGTGGATGGCGGATGCCGCGACACCGACGTCATCCTGAACCTTGGGTTTCCCGTGTACTGCAGCTTCCACACGCCGAAGGACATCGTGGGCCGCTGGGTGCCCGACCGCTTCGGCGAACCCGTGACGATCGGCGGCGTGACCGTCTCGACCGGCGACTGGCTGCTGGCCGATCGCGACGGCGTCGTGATCATCCCCGGCGCGATCGCGGCCGAGGTCGTGCAGAAGACGGAAGAGGTGCAGTTGCAGGAGAACCGCGTCCGCACGGCAATCCTGTCGGGGATGGACCCGCAGGAGGCGTATGTGAAGTTCGGGAAGTTCTGACCCGATCGATACCGCCTGTCACCGCCGCTCGCGGTTCCTCTTCACCGCCCGCTCCTCGGCGTCGCTCTCGCGACCGAGGTCCCGGAGCAGCTTGCGTTCGCGCTCTATCTCGTAGCGGGTCTCGCGGTCCCGCAGTTCCTTCAACCGCTGTTCCTGCAGTTGCGTCGCCCGGTCCTTCGGCGCCGAGTCGTCCTGCGGCTTGGCCGATGGCTGACCGGTTTCCGGGATGCCGCGCGGACCTGCGACGGCCCGGCCGTCCCGCGGGCGTGCGGGGGGAGGCGTCGACGCCGACGGCTTGTCCGCGATCGGTGGTGCAGGAGGCGCCGGTGGTGCGGCCGGGAGCGGCTCCACCGCTGTGGCGCCGATGCCCGTCGACGGCAGGCCGGGCACGCCGCCACCGCCGCCACCCGGAAGAATCGGCGGCGGCACGATCGGCAGCGGGATGTCGGGCACGCCGATCGCGGAGCCGCCGGCGGCGTCGGTCCCCGGCACACTGTCGGGGCGGGGCGCGCTGCGCCGCAGGTTCAGCTTCTCCTCCAGTTGGTCGAGCACCTTCTGGTGCCGGCCATCCAGCAGCTTCTCGTTGATCGAGCCCTTGAAGAAATTCGGGACGCGGTCGAGCAGGGTCGGCTTGCTGCTCTTGCCGAACGGTGCGAAGCCGGCCCGATCGCGGTCGACCACGTCGACCGTCCCCTCCGGCGTCTCGATGAAGATCGAGCCCTCGTTCACGCGATCGTAGGTGCCGGGGATGCCGACGTCGCTGCCGACGGGGATGAAGTACGGTTCGTGGTCGGTGCCGCGGACGCCGATGGTGGCGGTGAGGGTCTCGATGCGGTAACTCTTCGGCGACAACCGCGGGATCCACCCGGTGAACGCGCGCAACGAGCCGACCAGGAGTTGCAGCACGCTGCGGTCCCCGGCGTCGCCCTTGGCGCGGAACTCCTTCACGCGGACGCTGGAGTTCGATCGGACTGCCAGATAGCCGCCGTCCTCCATGTCGAGGTGGATCTCCCCCGACCGGCCGGTGACGACGGTCTCGGTGGCGAGGAGCGTGTCGCCCTTCACGGGCGTCCGGGTGCGCCTTGCGTCGTCGACGAAGCGGACGTCACCCACGATGAAGTCGACACGCCCGGCCACAGGAAGGGGCTCCGCGGCGTGCGCGCGCCAAGCGAGGGTGCACAGGATGAGGGCGAGTAGGGCGAGGGAGGTGGGGAGGGGGATGCGTCGCTGCAAGAAAAAACTCCGTATGCGCAGTTCGGTATTGCAGCGGTAAGACCCGGGAAGGGATGATGCGGCCGCGCGGGTCGAGGTCGGAGATGCGACGAGATCGCTTCCGAGCGGGCGATTCTGCCACGCACCACCGGAAAGACATGCGGTCGTGGTGGCGGGAATAGTGCCGCGTCACCGGGCATCGATTTCGCAAGTCACGGGAGGTCGAGGGACGTCGTGACAGGTCGAGGGTAGGTGCAGAGAGTTGCCGGCAGCGTGGCGTCCCGCGCCTTCAGGCCGATGTCTGCCATCTATGGTTTGCAGTGCCGGTGTCGTGCGCACCCGCCGTGTCGTCGGTTGCAGCGCACCGTTCATCCAATTCAGGAGACCCATCCATGAAACTGAGCCACAGCCTGGTCGCCATCGTTGCGGCATGCGTGCTCTCGGCGTGCAGTTCGCCCAAGCCGGCAGGGCCGCGCATCGACGTCACGATCGGTCAGCAACTCATCGAGCTGAAGGAGGCGCGCGATGTCGGCGCCCTCAGCGAGAAGGAGTACTCGCGGCAGAAGAAGGCCCTCATCGACGGCATCCAGTGACCGGTACGGAATTCGAACCATGAAAAGCACGCATCCCCTCCGCACCGCGACCGCGCTCGTCGCGGCCGTTCTCGTGGTCGCCGGACTCACCGCCTGCGGCGGCGACACCGTCGTGAAGGTCGAGCAGTCGACGCAGATCTCGAAAGGCTGGGAGCTGAAAGACCTCCAGAAGGCCTACGACGCCGGCGCCGTCACCCGCGACGAGTTCGACCGCATCAAGCAGAAGCTCCTGAAGCGCGCCAACTGAGGTCCCGCACGGGGCGGGGGTTGGTCGCGGGAGGTGTCAGTCGTCCGGTGGCCAGTCGATGGTCACGGACAACGCCTCCATCACCGCGAGGTGCGGGACGACCGCGAGGCGCGGGGCCTGCATCCGCGCCGTCAGGGTGGCGAGGTTGTCGTCGAAGGCTGCCATCTCGGGGTCGATGCGGTTGGCCACCCACCCGGCCAGCCGCAGGCCTCGCCCGAGTATCGCCTCCCGGGTCAGCAGCGCGTGGTTGAGACACCCGAGCCGCATTCCCACCACCAGTACGACCGGCAGCCCCAGCGCCACGGCGACATCCGAGAAGCTCAGCGTGTCGGACAGCGGCACGAGGAACCCGCCGGCGCCTTCCACCACCACGGCGTCGGCGTTTGCCGCAAGCGCGGTGTGCGCGTCGCGGATCCGATCCAGGGAGATCTCGACGCCTGCCCACGCGGCGCCGATGTGCGGGGCGATGGGTGCCTCGAACACGTAGGGGTTCACCGCGGCGAGTGGCGCATCCACATTGCCTGCGGCACGCAGCGCGATGACGTCCTCGTTCACGAGTCCGTCCGGCGTGGCCAGGAGCCCGCCCGCAGCGACGGGCTTCATGCCGACCACGCGCGCACCCGTCCGCGCGAGGCCACGCACCAGTGCAGCGGCCACCACGGTCTTCCCCACGCCCGTATCCGTCCCCGTGACGAAAAGTCCGCGCGCCATGGTCAGTCCTTGAACGCGGCGTCGAGGGCGGTCTGCGCAGCCCCGACGATCATCGCGAACTCCGCGTCGTCCACCACGTAGGGCGGCATCAGGTAGACCGTGCGGCCGAGGGGCACGAGCAGCGCGCCGGCCTCCAGCGCCGCCGTCGAGAAGCGTCGTGCGAATCCTCGCAGCGCCGTAGGCACGTCGAACGCCCAGATCATGCCGGTCCGGCGGAACCACGCGGTGCGCGGATCGCTCGCCAGCGGCGCTGCGATCGCATCGAAGCGCGCCGCCTTGGCGCGGTTCGTCGCGATCACGTCGTCGTCCGAGAAGATGTCGAGCACGGCGAGTGCCGCGCGGCACGCGAGCGGATTGCCCGTGTACGAATGCGAGTGCAGGAAACCGCGCGTGGCGTCGTCGTCGTAGAAGGCGTCGTAGATCCGGTCGGTGGTGAGCACGACCGAGAGCGGGAGGAAGCCGCCGGTGAGTCCCTTGGACAAGCAAAGGAAGTCAGGACGGATGCCGGCCTGCTCGTGCGCGAAGAGCGTCCCGGTGCGGCCAAAGCCCACGGCGATCTCGTCGGCCACGAGGTGCACGTCGAAGCGATCGCAGATCGCCCGCAGCCGGCGGAGATATTCGGGATCGTGCATCGCCATGCCGCCGGCGCACTGGATGAGCGGCTCGACGATGATCGCGGCGATCGTGTCGGCGTGCTCCGCCAGATGCTGTTCGACGGCGGACGCCGCGCGGATCGCGCACTCGACGTTCGACTCGCCGGGCATCGCGCGGCGCCAGTCGGGCGTCGGCATCGTCACGGCGGCGCGCACCAGCGGTTCGTACGCACGGCGGAAGAGTGGCACGTCGGTCACGCCGAGCGCGCCCATGGTCTCGCCGTGATAGCCCCCTTCGAGGCAGAGGAAGCCGTGCTTGCCGGGGCGCCCCGCGTTGCGCCAGTAGTGCGCGCTCATCTTCAGCGCGATCTCGGTGGCCGAGGCGCCGTCGGAGGCGTAGAAGGCGTGCCCCAGGGCGCCATCCGTGGCGGCCGACAGCCGCTCCGACAGGGCGACGACGGGCTCGTGGGTGAAGCCCGCGAGGATCACGTGTTCCAGTTGATCGAGCTGGTCGCGGATCGCCGCGACGATGCGCGGCGCGCGATGCCCGAAGAGGTTCACCCACCACGACGAGATGGCGTCGAGATAGCGGCAGCCGTCGGCGTCGGTGAGCCACGGTCCGTCGCCCGACACCATCGGGATCAGCGGCACGGTCTCGTGCGCCTTCATCTGCGTGGCCGGATGCCAGACCGCGCGGAGGCTGCGCGCGGTGAGTGCCGCGTTGCGGGTGCCGGACCAGGTGCTCATGCGGCGCGTGCCGCTGTCGTCACGGATGCAGCGGTATCGACGAGGGCTGACACGAGGGTGTCGATGTGGAGATCCGTGTGCGCTGCCGACAGCGTGATCCGCAGCCGTGCCGTGCCGGCCGGTACCGTGGGCGGACGGATCGCGGGTGCCCAGCAGCCGCGGTCCAGCAGCGACGCCATCACGCGCAGCGCGGCGGTGTTCTCGCCGATGATCAGCGGCTGGATGGCGCCTTCCGACGGCAGCAGCCGCCAGGGCAGGCCGGCGAGTCCGTCGCGCAGGCGTCGGGCATGGGCGCGGAGTCGATCGCGGCGCCAGTCGTCCGCACGGATCACGTCGAGACTCGCGCGGACGGCGGCCGCCAGCATCGGCGGTGTCGCGGTGGTGAAGATGTAGGTGCGCGCCCGCTGCACGAGCCATTCGACGATGTCGGCGCGGCCCGCGACGAAGGCGCCCGACACGCCCGCCGCCTTGCCGAGGGTGCCGAGGTAGAGGATGCGGTCCGAGCGGACGCCGGCGTGTGCGAGCGCGCCCTCGCCGTGCGGTCCGAGAACGCCGAAGCCGTGGGCGTCGTCGAGAAGGACGAGCGCGTCGTGCCGCTCCGCGAGGGCCGCGAGTTCGTGCAGGGGTGCGATGTCGCCGTCCATGCTGAACACGGCGTCGGAGAGGATCAGCCGATGGCTGGCCGGGCTGGCGCGCAGCGCGGCGTCGAGCGCCGCCATGTCCGCATGCGGGTAGACGTGCAGGTCCGCACGGGACAGCCGGGCACCGTCGATGAGGCAGGCGTGGTTGAGGGCGTCCGAGAACACCGCGTCGCCGCGCCCGGCCAGCGCCGGGACGATGCCCGTGTTGGCCATGTAGCCCGTCGAGAAGTAGAGCGCCCGTTCCGCGCCCACGAAGGCCGCGAGTTCGTCCTCGAGTCGTGCGTGCTCGGCGTGGTGGCCGGAGATGAGGTGCGAGGCACCGGCGCCGACACCGTAGCGCTGGATGGCGTGGATCGCGGCGTCGGCGATGGCGGGATGGTTCGCGAGGCCGAGGTAGTCGTTCGAGGCGAAGGCGATGAGCGGCCGGCCGTCGACATCGAGAACCGGGCCCTGCGGCCCATCGACCGTACGGCGGTGGCGACGCAGTCCGGCATCGTCGAGCGCCTGCAGCCCGGCGGTGAAATCGCGCACGATCGGGCCCTACAGGGGCTGCATGCCGAGGCGGCTGAGCAGGTTGCGGTCGCGGTCGGCGTCGGGGTTGCCGGTGGTCAGGAGCCGGTCGCCGTAGAAGATGGAGTTCGCGCCGGCGAGGAAACACATCGCCTGGCCTTCGTCGGACATCTGGGTGCGCCCGGCGGAGAGCCGCACGAACGCCTTCGGCATCGTGATGCGCGCCGCGGCGATCACGCGCACGAAATCGAGGACATCGACCGGCGGTGCGGTCTCGGCGAGCGGCGTGCCCTCGACCTGCACGAGGGCGTTGATGGGGACGGACTCCGGATACGGATCGAGGTTGGCGAGCTGCGCGACGAGCCCCGCGCGGTCGCGGACCGACTCACCCATGCCGACGATCCCGCCGCAGCACACGTTCAGCCCGGCATCCCGCACGCGCCCGAGGGTGGCGAGGCGATCCTGGTACTCGCGCGTCGAGATGATGTCGCCGTAGAACTCGGGCGAGGTGTCCAGGTTGTGGTTGTAGTAGTCGAGGCCGGCATCGCGAAGCTGTTCCGCCTGGCCGTCCTTCAGCAGACCCAGCGTGGCGCAGGTCTCGAGGCCGAGCGTCTTCACCTCCTTCACCATCTCGAGCACGGGTTCGAGGTCCCGCTGCTTCGGCCCCCGCCAGGCGGCCCCCATGCAGAACCGGCTCGCGCCAGCCGCCTTGGCGGCCTTGGCCGCGCCGAGGACGTCGCCGAGCTTCATCAGCGCCGAGTCTTCCACGCCCGTGTCGAAGCGCTTCGACTGCGGGCAGTAGGCGCAGTCCTCGGGGCAGCCGCCGGTCTTGATCGACAGCAGCGTCGAGAGCTGCACGCGGGTCGGATCGAAGTGCTCCCGGTGTACCGACTGCGCCCGGAAGAGCAGTTCCGGCAGGGGCAGATCGAGCAGGGCCTGGACGGCCTCGGTGGTCCACCGGACGGCGGCCGGCGCGGCGGATCCGGAGGATGCGGCGGCAACGAGGGGCGCCGCGGGCGCGGCTGGTGGATGCGAATCGAGCGGAGTCATGGCGGCGGTTCCCGGGGCTCTGGGGTCGTTTGTAAAGAGATGCGGAGGATAGTGCTTTACAGCGGCGCCGAGAAGCGGCCGCTGTGGATCGGACCGTGCCGACCCGGTATCGGGACAAACATTGGGAAGAATATTGGGGCAAATGCGCTCAAGTGGTCAGAGACGCGGTCGTTGAGCCGGTGCGGTGTTTTGTAGTTGACCGTATGCGTGCCGTGCGACCTAATCCGGGATGCGCACCAAAGCGCGCCCCCCTCATTGCCAGGCAAGGAGAATGTTGAATGAATATCGGAACGAAGGCCCTTTTCGCTGCCCTTCTGGTGGCGCCCCTTTCGGCCATGGCGGCCGGCAACAACGTCGGCACCTGCGGTTGGGGTTCCAAGGTGTTCGACGGGCAGAGCGGTATTGCACCCCAGGTGCTCGCGGCGACGACCAACGGCACCTTCGGTAATCAAACGTTCGGCATCACGTTCGGCACGTCCGGTTGCACGCAGGACGGCGCCGTGTCCTCCACCTGGAAGACGGCCGCCTTCATCGACGGCAACAAGGCGAAGCTGGCCCGCGACATGTCGCGCGGTAACGGCGAGACGCTGGATGCCCTGGCCAAGGTGATGGGTGTGGCCGACGCCGACAAGGCGCACTTCTACACCACCACCAAGCAGAACTTCGATCGCATCTTCCCCTCCGACCAGGCCGACACCCAGGCCGTGCTGGATGGGCTGAAGCAGGTCGTGGCCTCCGACGAGCGCCTCTCGGCCTACTCCGCGCGCATCTGATCGCGTAGCCATGCACCCGGACACCCGGTGGTTCGCCACCGGGTGTCTTTTTTTGTGGTTCCGTCCGATGGGATCTCGCCGCTTGGCCGCCTCCACGCCGTCACCGCAGTGCCGACTCGCCCGGATCCTCGCCGGCGCCCTGCTGCTCATGGTCGCGCTGTCTGCACGGGCCGACGGGTATCTCGATGCGTTGATCGCCCAGGCGCGTGACCTCCGCCTCGCGGAGAGCCCCGAGTGGCGCGCCTTGCTGCACTACCAGCCGCGCCTCGGCGTGCTGCCCTCGCGGGCGCTGCCCGACAGCCCGAACTTCTTCCTCTCTCCGCGTGGCAGGACCGACGCGGCCGCGGAGCTTGCGGCAACGCTCGCCGCCTTCTTCTCGGACGAGCGTGAAACCGACACCACGCAGAATCCCCAGTGCCGGTTCCGCGCACGGTTCGCGTGGCTCGATGCGCGCCTTCGCTTCGACGGCGAGCGCATGGTGCGCCAGCCGTGCGTCCGCTTCGAGCAATGGCGCCGCGCCCTGGACCCCGGTCGCGTCACCCTGGTCTTCGCGAGCGCGTACCTCAACAGTCCGTCATCGGCCTACGGTCACACCCTGTTGCGGGTGGATCCGTCGGATGGCGGCGCCGGCACCAACCTGCTCTCGTACGCGATCAACTTCGCGGCGCGCACCGACGGATCCAATGCACTGCTCTACGCTGCGCGCGGCCTGATGGGGGGGTACGTCGGCACCTTCGCGATGATGCCGTACTACGCGAAGGTGGCCGAGTACAGCGATATCGAGAATCGCGACGTCTGGGAGTACGAGCTGACCCTGGATGCGGCCGAGATCGACCGCCTGCTCGCTCACGTGTGGGAGATGGGCCCCGTCGAGTTCGACTACTTCTTCCTCGACGAGAACTGCGCCTATCACCTGCTTGCGATGCTCGAAGTGGCGCGCCCGGGCCTTCGGCTGACGTCCGCCTTTCCCCTCTATGCGATTCCCGCCGACACCGTGAAGACCGTGATGCAGACCGACGGCCTGGTCCGCTCGGTGGTGTGGCGACCGGCGCGCGGCACGGTGCTGCGGCATCGTCTGCGGGTCACGCCGCCCTCGGTGGTCGCCGTGGCCGACGGCCTCGCGCGCGGCGCCATCCCCGTCTCGGAGGCCGTCACCCGATTACCCGAGGAGGCCGCGCGGGCCGACGCGCTGGAGCTGGGCTACGAACTGCTGGACTACCGGCGCCTGCGGGGCGATGCGGTGGGCACCGGTCTCAACCTGCGGCTGCGCGAACTGCTGGCAGCGCGGGCGAAGGTGGACGGCCCGCCGGCGTCCGAGCCTCCCCGGCCCGCCGTGCGTCCGGACGAGGGCCACGGATCGTTGCGACTCTCTCTGGGCGGTGGCACCACGGCCGGCCATGGATTCCAGGAATTGCGTCTTCGCTTCGCGTATCACGACCTCATGGATCCCGAACCCGGCTTCCTGCGCGGCGGCCAGATCGATTTCCTCGGACTCGGGCTGCGCCGCGACAACGACACGGGGCAGACCGTCTTCGAGCGCTTCACGCTCGCCGAGGTGGTCTCGCTCACCCCGCGCGATCCGCTCCTGCCTGCCTGGTCGTGGCGGGGCGGCGCTGGCATCGAGCGCAACACAGTCGGGCCGCACGGGCATCGTCTGCCCGTCGCGTACGCGAAGATGGGGGCAGGTCTTGCCTTCGAGACCGCGCGGGGATGGCTGCTGTACGCGTTCGCCGAGGGTGATCTGCGCGCATCCGGACATCTCGATCGCGGTCACGCCGTCGGTCCCGCTGCGCGCGTCGGGGCCTATGTCGACGTGACGCCGGACTGGCGGGTGCATCCGTACGCGATGGTCGGTCAGCGCGTCCTCGGTGCCACGGGTGTCTTCTCGGATGTCGGCGTGGAGCAGCGGCTCACGCTGACGAGGCGCGTGGCGATCGCGTTGGAGGCCCGACGTCGCGTGGACTTCGGCGTGCGTGAGAATCGCGTTGCAGCCTTCGTCCACCTCTACTTCTGATCCGATCCGAATCGTGCGCCGTCTCTTCTCGTTGCTGGTCGCCGCCGCGCTCGTCGCCTGCCTCGCGGGGTGCACCGGACTCTTCTTCCAGCCGATGCGCGAACACGTCCATTCGCCGTCGGACGCGGGCGTCGCGTTCCGCGACATCGCGCTCACGGCGAGCGATGGCGTCCGGCTGCACGGGTGGGTGCTCCCGGCCCAGGGCGAAGCCCGCGGCGTGGTCGTCTTCCTGCACGGGAACGCCGAGAACATCAGCACGCACGTGGCCTCGGTGCTCTGGTTGCCGGCGCGCGGCTACCACGTGGTCGTTCCCGACTATCGGGGCTACGGGCGGTCGGAGGGCAGGCCATCGCTCGACGGCGTGCTGCGCGATGTCGACGCGGCCACGGCCTACGCGGCCGACCCGGCGAACTTCGGCGGACTGCCCGTGGTGCTGTTCGGGCAGAGCCTGGGGGGCGCGCTGGCACTCGTGCATGCGGGCGATCCGTCGCATCGCGGGCGCTTCGCCGGGGTCGTGACCGACAGCGCCTTCAGCGGGTTCCGCGACATCGCGCGGGAGAAGCTGCGGCTGTGGTGGGTCACGCGCTGGTTCGCGGGGCCGCTCGGCTGGCTCGTGGACGACGGTGCCCGGCCGGCCGACGCCGTCGCGCGAATCCCACCGGTTCCGCTCCTGCTGATCCACGGCGACCGAGACACCATCGTGCCCGTGCACCACGCCTCCCGCCTCTTCGATGCCGCACTCGCACCCAAGACGCTCTGGATCGCCCCGGGCGCCGGGCACATCGAAGCGCTGCGGCTGCCCGGGTGGCGCGACCGTCTCGTGCGCCATCTCGACGGACTGGCAGGGCCTGCTCGCACTACGGACACCCGCGAGTAGTCAACCGCGAACAGTCACCCGCCGGCCAGTGCGACGCAGCGGGTCGCCACATCCACGGCGACGTCGCGTGCGGCCTCGGCGGCGTGGTTGTCCGCCACGGCCCGGGCACTCTCGCGCCATCCGGTTTCCCGCACCAGCCGCAACACCTGCTTCGAGAGCTTCTGCCGCGCCTCGGTCTCCGTCACGAGGATGCCGGCGCCCGTCTCCGCGACGCGGCGCGAGAAGAGCAGCTGCTCCGCGTGCATCGGCAGCAGGGCGACGGGGATGCCTGCGCGTAGGACGGTGCACACCGTGCCCGAGCCGGCATTGCACACGACGGCATCCGCCTGGGTGCACACCGCACGCATGTCGACCGGCCCGGGGGCGAACGCGAGGCGGGGCGACGTGAAACGCTGCACGAGCGCCTTCGGAAGTCCCGGGACGTAGGCGACGGTGCGAAGCGGCACGGCTTTCAGCGCGTCGAGTGCGGATTCGATCGCGGCGTAGTCGGACTTGAGGTACGCGAAGACCCGCGGCGCGTCGCCCGCTGGCCAGTCGGGCGCGACGCCCTGGTCGGCGGTGGGCAGCGGCCCCCAGTAGCGCGCGCCGGGTGCGGGCGGGCGGTCGCGATAGTGGTCAAGCTCCGGCCAGGTGAGGAGGAAGTCTTCGTCGGTCTCGACGAGCTGATGCAATCGGCCGATCGGTGCCTCGCCGAGCGCGGCGAGGACGAGATTCGCGGTGGCGACCGCGCGGTCCTCCGACTGGCGCACGCGGGCCGGGTCGACGGCCTCCCACTCGCGGAAGGCGGGGATGGGTGCGAGGGCCGGGGGCAGGAAGAAGCCCGTCCCGATGGCGGCCCGGCGGATCCCGAGGCCACGGCTTGCGAGCAGCGCGGTCGGCGCATGGTCGACGAGCAGCAGGTCCGGCCGCACGAATTCCATGAGCGATCGCCAGCCCCTCACCAGACCCATCAGCCTGCGGTCGTCCAGGAACCCGGCGCGGAACAGCAACTCCGCGTAGGTGGCGGTATCGGGCAGGCCGCGCAGGTTGGCCGTCCAGATGGGCGCCTGCCATAGCCGGAGTCGTGGATGCCCGGCGAGGTCGCCGAAGGCCGCGTGACTGGTCGAGAGGTCCCGCAGTGCGACGTGGACTTCATGACCTGCATCGAGGAGCGGGCGGGAGAGCTGCGAGAGCGGGACGGTGTGGCCGAGGCCACCCCCCAGTTCCCAGGCGAACAGGAAGCGTTTCATCGGGCCTTCGGAGGATTGCAACTTGCTGAGTGTGGGAAATGTCGGTGAAAATCTGACTGAACGTCAAGATTCTCGACAACATCCAGGAGACCCCATGCTGCAACCCAAACCCATTGCGCTGGCCGTCGCGCTCGCCGCGCTCACGCTGTCAGGCCACGCCGCGGCCCTCACGGTGGCGAACGAATCGATGGTCGGCACCATCTCCGTGAACGGTGCGACCGTCTCGGATCAGACGGCCTCCACCGTCTCCGGCAACCTTTCCATCTACGGCTCTGCGTACACCGGTGGCCGCTTCGGCAACGATACGTTCTACAGCGGAGACCTCCCCACGGGCTCCACCAACATCCGCGTGCTGGCCGGGGCCGCCGAGGCAGGCGTGGGTACCGAGAGCAAGATCGTCTACTCCGCCCTGGTGCGCAACGACACCAGCGCCGACATCACCGGCATCACCTTCAGCTTCTTCATCGGCCGCGGCCGCGTTGCCGTTCAGAGCGAGTACGAAAGCACCGCCTACAGCGGCTACGCAGGGCTCTCCGGCGAGATCATGTGGGGCGATACCGAACTCTGGGGTGTCGATCTCGATGTCTACAGTTCGGGCAGTGTCGATGGCGACGGGAATTTCGTGCGCACGTTCGACCATGCGCTGTCGCGCCGAGGCGCGGCCGACGACTTCAGCGTCAATGGCTCCGATGCCGAGTACTACTACGAACCCTACGCGAAGACGCTCAACCTCGGCATCCTGGCCGCGGGTGAGGAACGTCTCCTGACCTACACGCTGGGCGGCATCGGCGAGTACGTGGGCGGCGGCGGTGGCGACATGTACGGCTACGGCGGTCAGGCGCTGGTCGGCGCCTACGATCCGTTCGACTTCGATGGTCGCCCGGTCGACGAATTCGGCAATCCGCTCCCCGGCGGCCTGCAGGCGCCCATCCCGGAACCCGGCACCTACGCGATGCTGGGTCTGGGCCTAGCCACGCTGTTCGGCGTCACCCGCCGCCGACGGCACCGCGCTCGATAGCACTGGCGCATCAGTGGGTCGCACCACCAAGGGGACACTCCGGTGTCCCCTTGTCGTTTCCGGCGGCCGCCGTCACGCGTTCTGAGTATCGAGATACTTCGTCAGCGTGTCGTTCGAGGGCTGTTGTCCCAGCAGCGACCCGAGGAGCCGGCGGAAGCGCTCGAACACCGCGCGCGCCTCCGCGCGGTTGCCGAGCTGCGCGTGGCAGTGCATGAGGCGACGCACCAACTCCTCGTGCATCGGGGCGACGTCGAGCATGCCGTGGTAGAGCGTCGCGGCGTCGGTGCTGAGCCCCGCGCCTTCCAGCTTCTGACCCAGCTGCAGCACCGCGCGTACCGCACGGCCAGCAACTCTCTCGCGGAGGTGCAGCATCCAGGGCTGCGTCTCCTCCAGGTTCAGGAACGGCCCCCGATAGCGGGCCAGCAGGCGTTGCGCGACGTGCAACGCGGCGTCGGGCCGGTCGCAGTCCGGGAGACTGCCGAGCAGCCGTTCCAGCGACCAGACGTCCACCCAGCACACCTTGTCGTTCAGCGAGACCTTGCCCTCGCCTAGGAGCAGCGCGTCGTCGCGCCCGAGCAGTCGCCGCAGGCGGAGCAACGCCACGTCGAACGCCTTGCGGCCGGCATCGCCCTCGGCGTCCGGCCAGAGAGCCTCGATGATCGCGCTGAGCCCGATGTCCCGGCCGCCGTACGCGACCACGACCTTGAGGAGGTCCATCGGACGCCGCTGGGCCCGGCCCTGAAACACGAGCGGGTTCCCGTCGATCGTGACGCTGAAGCGGCCCAGGGTGTGCACGCGCACGGGCCACGGCCAACCTTCCGCCTCCGGGGAGTCCGGCACGAGACCGCGCTTGCGGATGAGGCGCGCGACGTAGGCCGTCTCGCAGCCTTGCTCCAGCGCGTGGCGCATCACGCGCGTCATCATGGCGGCGTCCCACCACGGATGGCATCCCATGTACCCGTGCCGGGCGCCAACGCGGACGGTCGCCGCAGCCAGTTCCGATGCGGCGGGGCTGCCGACGGCATCGGCGCACCAGGCGCGCCACAAACCGGCGTTCCACCGCAGCAGATCGCTGTCCATCGCCTCGGCGAGTGCACATGCCTCGTCGAGATGCCGCCACGCGCGGGCGGGTTGACCGTTCATCGCGCAGAGGGCGCCGGCATCGAGGAGCGCCATGGCGAGTGGCAGGCGCCGGCCAGCTTCGCGCAGCCGATCCACCTGCATCTCCTGGAGGTCGATGGCTTCCGGCAAGCGGCCGCGGCAGGCGAGGGCGTGCACATGGCTGCGCGGGCTCGCACCGGTGCCGGGTGAACCCGGCCGGGCGAAATCGAACAGCGCCGACAGGCCGCTCCGCGGAACGAGGCAACGAACCGTGTCGGCGCCGTCGGATCGGGTCGCGGCCCGCTCGCCACCGAGCAGGTCGTCGATCAGCACTGCCCCGAGCCTGCGATCGTCCTCCGCGCACGGCAGATCGTGCGATTCGAGCAGCGCCGCGGACCGCACCACCGCGCCGCGCCAGAAGTGGTAGCCGGCGCCGAACGCCACGAGCCTGCCCGCGAGGCCCGGGTCGTCGATGGCACGGACCGCCGCGGTGACCTGGCGCGCCCAGCGCGAGAGCAACGGGTGATCGAGTCCGCCCTCCATGAGTACCTGTCCGCACGCCACGAGGTGCGCCTCCGCCCGGGGTGGGAGCTGGTCGGCGGTGCCTTCGGCGAACGCTTCGAGACGCTCGCGCCAGACGGCGCCGATGCCGGTCGCGGTCCCCGGGTCGCGCAGCGCAGTGAAGGCGGCATCGAGGGTGGCCGCAAGGCCCGTGACGTCGCACTGGCGCGTGAACGCCTGCCAGGCGATCTCGAATCGTCCGAGTGCCGCCGCGCGGTCGTGCCGGCATCCGATCACCCCGCGCCAGAGCACCACCCAGGCGTCCTCGCGGCCCACGCTCTCGGGTATCGCGTCGAGCCACTTCGCGACCCGCGCGTGCTGATCGATCTCGAGCAACCAGGGCACAGCGCGGCGCAGCACCCGCAGCAACGCGTGCCACGACGACGCGGCCGAATAGAGGTCCGCAGCGAGATCGATCTGGCCACTGGCCTCCGCGAGGCGTCCGGTCTGGTCGAGCAGTCCCCGGAGTCTTGCGGCGGGCAACGTGGCGTCGCGCTCGCGGACCAGGAAGGCGCGGAACATCGGATGGATCAGGAAGTGCGCGTCGCCGGATCGGGTCACGAAGCAGTGTTCCGCCGCGAGCCGGCCCAGGAGCGAACCGGAGTGGGGTATCTGGGACAGGGCGGCTGCCTCCTGGCCGCTCACCTTGGGCAGTGCCGCGACGTGCAACAGGACCTGGCGCGTCTCGAGGTCCAGGTTCCCGAATACGTGGCGGGCGAAGTAGTTGGCGATGGCGGGCGTTTGCGGCCTTTGCCCGTGGCCGGGCGCGCCGGCGGCGATCAGCAGCGTCCCCGCCAGCCAGCCCTGTGCCGCTTCGTGGATCACCGCTGCGTCGCAGGCGGCGTCGGGCGCCACCATCCGGAGCAGCGCAGCGGTCTCGTCGACGTCGAGCTGGAGGGCCTCGGGCGGGATGATGGCCATGCGGCGGTTGGCGCAGTGGCGGGCCAGCGACTGCGGCGGCGGCAGGTGTGTGGCCACGAAGACCGTCGTACCCGTCGGTACCTCGTCGGCGATGATCGGCAGCACCGTCTCCATGGCGGGCAGCATCGAGGCATCGAGGTCGTCGATGACCACCGAGGCACCCGCAGGGAGATCGCGGAGCGCATCGCGCACGGCCTGGCGAAGGCTGGTCCCGGCGAAGGCCGGGCTCGCGCGGCGTCGGCCCAGCCGCGCGGCCACGGCGTCCGCGAGGGACGCGACGAACGCCGGGACCGTGGCGTCGTCCCCGTCGAGGCGATACCAGATCGTCGGAGTGGATGCTTTCGCGGGCATGTTCGCGAGCAGCGCCGTCTTGCCGGACCCGGGCGGGGCGGCCACCCACACGAGCGGGCAATCCCTGGCTTCCCGGACGCGGGCGAGCAGCGCCGGACGGGGCATCAAGGTGTTGCTGGCGGGCGGCGTGAACTTGGAGGAGCGGGTCGGCATCGCGGGGTTCATCGGTGTTCTCCTTGTCCGGCAGACACGCGGCATTGGCGGTGTCCGGGCGGGCCGGGGATCGACCCGTATGCCGGCAGGGTAGGGAGCGGCTTCGCGGCCCTCTATGAACTATTCACACTCCGTCTGCAGCACTCACGCGTCGTCGCGGGCGTGGAACGGACCGTGCTGCTCGCTGGCGCCCGTTCCGCATGGAAACGGGTCCCTGTCGTGGGCAGTAGCCCATGCCGCGGGCCGCTGCCCGTCGGCCGCGAATCCCCGCGGCTGGCGCATTTCTTTTCGCCATATGCCGTCTGGCGGGAGGCATTTCCGATTTCTGTAACATTCGGTGCGCACCATCACCCCCGTTTCTCTGGAGGAATCGTCGATGAAGTCGTTGCTTTGTGTGCTGGGGCTGCTGGTGGCCATGACGGCAGTTGCGCAGGAGAAGCTGCCGCCGGGGGTGGTCGGGAAGATGGGGGACGTTGAATTGCGAGCTGACGAGTTGAAGGCGGTCATCGACGGGATCACCGCCGAGGCGAAGGCCCAGCTCGCGGCCAACCCCGCGGAGTTGTCGCGCATCGTGCGGGCCGAGCTTCTGCGCAAGGCGCTCGCCGCCGAGGCCCGCGGCAAGGGCTGGGACAAGCGTCCCGAAGTGACGGCCCAGATGGAGCGGGCACGCGACCAGGTCCTCGTGTCCAGCTACATCAACAACGTCGCGAAACCTCCGGAGAGCTATCCCACCGAGACGGATGTCCGCACCGCGTACGAGCAGAGCCCGGGCGCGTTCACCGTGCCCCGCCAGTACCGGCTCTCGCAGATCTTCGTGCTCTCTCCGCCCGAGTCGGACAAGGCCGCGTTCGCGAAGGCTCAGGCGAAGATGACCGACCTGCTCGACAAGGCAAGGAAGAAAGGCGCGGACTTCGCAGCGCTGGCCAAGGCCGGTTCCGAACACGCCGAGAGCGCCGCGAAGGGCGGCGACATGGGATGGGTGGCGGAACAGAGCCTAATCCCGGAACTGCGGGAGCCCGTGCAGGCCTTGAAGAAGGGTGACGTGGGTGCCACGCCGGTGAAGACCGCGCAGGGCTGGCACATCGTGCGCCTGGAGGACGTCCGCGAGAAGGGCGTCCGCCCCTTGGCCGAAGTCCGCGATCAACTCGTCACGGCCCTGCGGTTGCGCCGTGCCCAGGAGACCGAGCAGGCCTATCTCACGCTGCTCACCAACCGCACGCCGGTGAACGTCAGCGACGCCGAGGTCGCAAAGCTCCAGTCCACCTTGAAGTGATCTGAGATGCGGGCCAGTGGTCCGCATCGCCCGGATTGGGATCGCGGGCGCTGACTTCTTCGACGCTGAGAACAGCCCCCGTGGGTCGGGCACTGCCCGACGCCCGCGTGCCTTGATTCGTCGCTGCGCCCAAGCCCCCGCCGCGTCGAGCGAAGCTCGACCCACGAAGGGCTCTCGCTCCTGGATGCATCGGCGCCGGAGATAACCCCCGTGGGTCGGGCATTGCCCGACGCCCGCGTTCCTGGATTCGCCGAGGTGCCCAAGCCCACGCCGCGTCGAGCGAAGCTCGACCCACGGAGGCCTCTCGCCGCTGGATTCTTCGACGCTGAGAACCACCCCCGTGGGTCGAGCTACGCTCGACGCCCGCGTTCCTGGATTCGTCGCTGCGCCCAAGCCCACGTCGCGTCGAGCGAAGCTCGACCCACGAAAGTCATCGCTACTGGATACATCGGCGCTGAGAACAGCCCCCGTGGGTCGGGCACTGCCCGACGCCCGCGTGCCTTGATTCGTCGCTGCGCCCAAGCCCCCGCCGCGTCGAGCGA
>LNFM01000981.1_pt1 | contig 71177 bp, 74 predicted proteins | sample 596031 | NCBI WGS metagenome assembly LNFM01 (sample SAMN04254537, study PRJNA301005) | activated carbon metagenome | isolation source: dual media filters at the Ann Arbor, Michigan drinking water treatment plant | place: USA: Ann Arbor
CATCGCCCTTGCGGCCCGAGAACATCGCCCCGATCGGCAGGCCCGAGGGCGACCAGCCGAGTGGTACGCTCATCGAGGCGGCCCCGGCGACGTTCATGGGGGCGGTGTAGGATGCAAAGCTCAAGACCCGTTCCATCAGCGTGTCGTAATCTGCATCCGGGGCCTGTTCGCCGATCGGCACGGCCGGGCTGCCCGTCACCGGCGACAGGATCACGTCCAGCGACTCGAACATCGCATGATAAGCGCTCTCGAACGCCAGCAGGTAGCTGATGGCGTCCGGAACTTCGGCGATCCGGCGCGCCGCCATACCGGCAAGGCCCAGCGTCCAGGGCTCGACGATCTCTGTCCCGATGGGCTTGCCCGAAAAGGCCGCCACCTGCTGCGCAAACATTCCGGCGCCGGCGGCCCAATAGAGAAGGAACGCGTCGGTCAGCTTCGGCCCGTCGATCGGCATCGTGAAATCGATCACCGTGTGGCCGAGTTCCCGGCAAAGCTGCGCGGCGGCCTCAGTCGCGGCGCGTGTGTCCGGATGCAGCGGCGTCCCGGTTGTCGGCTCCGGGGCAAAGCCGATGCGCAACCGCCGCGTCAGCGGCTTGATCTCGCCGAGCAGCGGATAGGTCCCGTCATTCGCCTCGGCGGCGCGGAACAGGGCGATGGAATCGCGCACGCTCAGCGTCACGGCATGGTTCACGGAAATCTGCAGAGGCGGGGCCTCGCCCGCCTCGCTGTAGGGCAGGCGGTCGCGCGAGGGCTTGAGACCAAACACGCCGCACGTCGAAGCCGGAATCCGGATCGAGCCGCCGCCATCACTCGCATGCGCAAACGGCACCACCCGCGCCGCGACCAGCGCCGCCGCCCCGCCGGACGATCCACCCGGAAAGCGCGACGCATCCCAGGGATTGCGCGTTGGTCCGTTCGACAAGGGCTCGGTCGACGAGATCAGCCCCGCTTCCGGCGTCGCCGATTTGCCGAGCGCGACGATGCCGGCGCCGCGCCACTTTTGGGCAAACGGATTGTCGGTGGTCGCCATGTGTCCCGCGAGGCCGCGGCTGCCGGCCAGCGTCGGCGCGCCGCGCCAGTCGATCAGGTCCTTGATGAAACTCGGCACGCCCGCGAACGCGCCGGACAGAAGTCCCGCCGCATCGGAGCGCGCGATCTCGAACGTCTCCGTCACGATACCGTTGATCTGCGGCTCGACAGCCTTCGCCCGGGTGATCGCCGCTTCGACCTGTTCGAGGCCTGTCGTCTCGCCTGCCGCAATGCCCGCCGCCATCGCGGTCCCGTCGGCATAGGCCGGTACGGTCCGCGCGGGGGCCACGTCTTCTTTCGTCCCGCGCGAACAGGCGGCAATGGCAACGGTAGCGGCACTGCCGGCCAGCATGGCACGGCGCGATAGTTTCAACATGGTGATCCTCCCCGGATTCTGTTGGCACGCATGGTGGCGCCGTGCCTTGGGGAGTGCAAGGGCGTCTAGCCGTCCGTGCGGGTCACCACACCGCAGGCTACCCGCGCACCCGCGCCACCAATCGGCTGCGAGCGATGATCGTCCTCGGCGGCATGGATGAGGATCGATAGTCCATCCCCGCCCAGCGCAGGGACCAGTTCCGTGAGAACCGTGAACGCCTCGTAGCCCGCCGAACCATCAGCCGCTGCCCAGGCGTTCGGCAGGTCGCCGGCCTCCGGACCAAGGTCCGGGTTCATCAGGCCGTGAGCCCCGGCTTCCTTGCCATGGTGGCCGCCGGACAGCTGGTAGGCGCCGACATCCGAGCAGTCGCCTGTCTCGTGCAGGTGCAGGCCGTGCCAGCCGGGCGTCAGGCCGCCGGGCGCAATTTCCATCCGGATCAGCAGGCCGGTCCGGCCCTGCTCGAGGCGCGCCTGGCCGATTTCCCTGCCGTCCGCGCCAAGGATCGAGGCGCTCGCCTTGGCCAGTTCCTTGACCATCGGGGACGCGCCCGCTTCGGGCATGTGCATCACGTGCTCGCCATGGTGCTCGCCGTGCATGTCGTGGCCATGATGCCCGCCATGTCCGCAAGCGGCGAGGGCCAGCGCGGGTGCGGCGATGAGAAACTGCTTCAGCATGTCGATACTCCTGTCGATTCTGGTTCAAGTATAGGGCAGAGAACCGGAATGTCAGACCCTCAACCGCCTCAAACCGAACGCGCCGACAAGATGTTGGTTGCGCTCGGCCATTTCGGCAGCCGCGCCGCGGCGCAGGCCGCCATCGCCGCCGGCCTCGTCATCGCGGACGGCAAGACTATCGGCAAACCCTCCGAAAGCCTGTCGCGGGGCGCTGTCATCCAGTCCGAAGCCGCCCACCCTTATGTCTCGCGCGGCGGCCTGAAACTGGCGCGCGCGCTCGAGGTGTTCGGCGTCGATCCGGCCGGCTTGCAATGCCTCGATCTCGGCGCCTCGACCGGCGGGTTCACGGATGTGCTGGTGCGGGCGGGCGCGGCGCATGTCACCTGCGTCGATGTCGGCCACGGCCAGCTGCACGCGAAGATCGCGGGCGACAGCCGCGTCACCTCGCACGAGCGCCTGAATGCGCGCGGCCTGACGCCCGCGCACCTTGCCGCGCCGCCGCAGCTGATCGTCTGTGATCTGAGCTTTGTCTCGCTTGCCAAGGTGCTGGACGTGCCGATGGCGCTCGCCGCAAAACCGGCCACGCTGATCGCGCTGTTCAAGCCGCAATTCGAAGTGGGCCCGGCGAATGTCGGAAAGGGCGGCCTCGTGACCGATGACGCTGCGACAGAAACCGCGCTCGGCGAGTTCCTCACCTACCTGATGTCAGCGGACTGGCGCGTCGAGGCGCCCCAGCCCAGCCCCATTCCCGGCGGCGATGGCAACCGGGAATGGCTGGTCTGTGCCAGACGTCTCTGAAGCGGCGTTCCGAAAAGTGGGAACCGGTTTTCGGGAAAACGCCGCGAAAAACTAGTAACCGTACGGATCGTCCGTATACCCATCCTGGATGCGCCACTCGCGGGTGCGCTCGTCATAGCAGGCGGTCACAGGATCACGCTGCACGTCGCCGTCGGGCAGGCGTGTCTCGCGCTGGATGACGCGGCAATCGCGCGCCGGCGCTTCATAGCGCGGCTCGTCGCGGTAATCCGGGTAGGACGGTGCAGAGGGATAGGCTGCCGGATAGCTGTCGCTGTAGCCGCCGCGCCCCATCACTTCCGGCCCGCCATACAGGCCCTGCGTCGTGCGGGGGATCGAGCCCGTGGGTGCTGACGAATAGTTGTAAGGCGCATAGGCCACCTGGCAGTCCGGCCCGGTGTCCTTGGCAATCGAGTTGCCCGCCGCGCCGCCGACCAGCGCGCCCAGCACCGCGCCGACGGCGACGTTTCCGGATTCGCTGCGGCCTTCGGTATAGCGTCCGATCGGGCGGCCGCGCCGGTTGTACTCGGTGTAGGTGCGGTCATTCTCGATATTGTTGCCAATGGCGCCGCCGATCAGCGCGCCGGCGAGGGCGCCGACAATCGTTCCGGCGGCCGAGTCGTCCGAGCGCTCGCGTTCGCACTGCACATTGCGCACGCCGGGGTCGCTGTAGGGATAGCCGTACTGCGCGTGGGCCTGCATCGGCAGGGCGAGGGCCATCAGGCCAAGGCCGCCAGCAGCGATCGAGAGCTTCAACATCACCAGTCTCCTTCGGCGTCACGGGGCAGGGTGCGCCAGTTTCTGGGCTAAAACTGCCCCCGCCAACCTGAACAGAGCCTGAAGGCTGGACTAGGGCGGATCCGCTCTACATATTCCCCTCATGGGACTTCTGGACCGCGCCGCCAAGACTGCCAGCCGGGCACGCTACGCCGCCGGGCAGGGCATTCGCACCGCCTGGTACGCCGCGCAGATGCAGGCGGCCCGAAGCCAGTCCGGCGGGTTTGACCGGCCAGGCGAGCCCGAATTCCGCCCGACGCGCGGCCGGCCGGACTTGTCGGAACTGCGCAAGGCCTACCTGCGCCTCTTCGTCCAGGACCGCGCGAATGTCGAAGCGGGCCTTTATCCGCCGCCGCAGGACCTGCGCGCCGCGGACCTGCCCAAGGCCCTGAAATCCGCGCAGGCCTTCCTGCGCGATGCCTCCGAAGTGAACCGCCGCCGTCTCGCCCGCGACGGCACCGAAATCCGCGCTCAGGTGCCGGAAGGCACCAACCGCTACCCGGCCTATTACCTGCAGAATTTCCACTACCAGTCCGGCGGCTGGTTCACCGAGGAAAGCGCCGGGCTTTACGATACGCAGGTCGAGGCACTGTTCTCCGGCACCGCGGACGCTATGCGCCGCGCCGCGCTCGCCGAGATCAGCCGCGAACTGAAGGGCCGCGACCAGCGCACGCAGCGCCTGCTGGATGTAGCCTGCGGCAATGGCCGCTTCCTCGAGAAGGTGCTGGAGGTCTATCCGAAACTGCGCGCCGCCGGGCTTGACCTGTCACCGTCCTACACCGACGCGGCCCGCGCGCGCCTCGCGCCCTGGCGGCAGGTAGACGTGATCCAGGACGCCGCCGAAGCGATGCCGATGGAGCCTGCCTCGCAGGATATCGTGGTCTCGATTTTTCTGTTCCACGAACTGCCGCCGAAAATCCGGCCAAAGGTCCTTGCAGAGATATTCCGTGTACTGAAGCCGGGCGGCCTGTTGGTCCTCGCCGACAGTGTCCAGTTCGGGGACTATCCAGAGATGGACGGCTTGCTGGAGTATTTCCCCCATGGTTTCCACGAGCCGTATTACAAGGGTTATCTCGGCTGGAATCTTGTGGAAACCCTTGAAACGCATGGATTTGTACAGGAGCGCGAGACACTCGCCTTCCTCACGAAAGTTACCACCTGGCGCCGCCCGCCGCATGGCAATCCGGGCGCCGTCTGACAAGATTACAGTGGCTTCACAATCTGTGCTCTGCCGGCCACAGGCCTTTGCCCAAAGAGCCACATTACTGCATCGCAAGCTGGCGGCGGCAATTTCCGTTGCTACTTCAGCGGCGCGCAGTTGCGCACAAGTACAGAGTACGGAGAATAAAAAATGAAACTTGCACTCGTATCCCTTGCCGCCATCCTCGCTGCACCGATCGCTGTTGCCCAGGGCAACCTCGAGCTCAGCGGCGGCTATTCCCAGTTCGACGAAGACGGCGCCGAACTCGGCGCTCTGACCGGCCGTGGCACCTACTTCTTCAACCGCTATCTCGGCGCTGAAGGTGAAGTGTCGATCGGCATCGACGACGCAGACGTCGGCCCGGCCACTGTTGAACTCGAGCAGTCTTTCGGCGCCTTCGGCGTCCTGCGCGCGCCGGTCACGGAGCGTTTTGAACTGTTCGGCCGCGCCGGTTACGCCACGTCCGAGTTCTCGGCTGAAGTGCCGGGTCTCGCCAGCGCGTCGGCCGACGTGGACGGCCTCGCCTACGGCGTTGGCGGCAAACTCTTCCTGACCGAGCGCCTCGGCGTCCGTCTGGATGCCTCGCGTTACGAAGGTGACGACGCCGAAGCCGACGTGTTCACCATCGGCGGTGTCGTGAAGTTCTAAACATCCGTTCGCGGATGGTCAACGAGGGCCCCTGTGCAGAACGCACGGGGGCCTTTTCGTTTCAGCGCCCGGTCTGGCCCCGGTGGCGCAGCTTTGCGTCCGCCAGCACGCAGGCCATCATCGCCTCCGCCACCGGCACCGCCCGGATGCCGACGCACGGGTCATGCCGGCCAATGGTGCGAACGTCCACTTCTTCGCCGTCGCGGGTCACCGACCGCACCTCGTTCAGGATCGACGAGGTCGGCTTGATCGCGATCCGCACGACCAGGTCCTGGCCCGTCGAAATGCCGCCCGCCACGCCGCCATTGTTGTTGGCGAGGAAAGAGGGGCCGTCATTGCCGGCGCGCATCTCGTCGGCATTCTCCTCGCCGCTCATCCAGGCCGCCGCAAAGCCCGCGCCGATTTCGACGCCCTTGGCCGCATTGATGCCCATCATCGCGCCCGCAAGTTCCGCGTCGAGCTTGCCGTAAACCGGCGCGCCCCAGCCGGCCGGCACGCCGCTCGCCTCGACCTGCACGATGGCGCCCGCAGAGGAGCCCGCCTTGCGTGTCTCATCGAGGAAGGCTTCCCACACCGGGACCATCTCCTTTTCGGGACACCAGAACGGATTGTTCAGCGTCTCGGCCCAGTCCCAGGCCTCGGGATTGATCATGTGCGGCCCGATCTGCACCACCGCGCCCCGGATCACGATTCCGTCGCCCAGCACCCGGCGCGCCACCGCGCCCGCCGCCACCCTTGCGGCCGTCTCGCGCGCGGAGCTGCGCCCGCCGCCGCGATAATCCCGCACGCCATACTTTGCGTCATACGCATAGTCGGCATGGCCGGGGCGATACCGGTCGCGGATCTCGCGGTAATCCTTGCTGCGCTGGTCGGTATTCTCGATCATCAGCGAAATCGGCGTACCCGTCGTCACTGGCCCGCCCGTCCGGTCGTCTTCAAACACGCCGGACAATATCTTCACCAGATCAGCTTCCTGCCGCTGCGTCACGAAGCGCGAAGTGCCGGGCCGGCGCTTGTCGAGGAAGCCCTGGATGAACGCCTCGTCCAGCGCGAGGCCTGGCGGGCACCCGTCCACCACGCAGCCCAGCGCCGGCCCATGGCTCTCGCCCCAGGTCGTCACGCGAAACAGATGGCCAAACGTGTTGTGCGACATGTGACAGCCTGAACCCTCGCCGTTATCCCCCGCGTCCTATATGAAATCGCCAGCCTGACAAACCGCGAAAATGGTGCCCCCCATGTCGTCCTCCCTGATCCCGCCGACGCCCAGCGCCGCCGACTATGCCGATAGCGGCGACCGCGCGCTGATCCCGGAGACCGCCGATCCCATCGCCCTGTTCCAGCAATGGATGGCGGATGCCCGCACACATGAGCCCAACGATTCCAACGCCATGTCGCTCGCAACCGTCGATGCAGGCGGCAATCCGGATGTCCGCATCGTGCTCCTTAAGGGCGTCGACGCGGCCGGCTTCACCTTCTTCACCAACCTCGAAAGCGCCAAGGGCGTGCAGCTGGCGGCGCAGCCAACCGCCGCGCTTGGCTTCCACTGGAAAAGCCTGCGCCGTCAGGTCCGCATCCGGGGCAGCGTTACCCGCGTCTCCGACGGCGAGGCCGATACCTACTTCGCCTCCCGCGCCGCCCAGAGCCGCATCAGCGCCATCGCCTCCGACCAGTCCCGCCCGATGGCCGACCGCGCCGTGTTCGAGCAGCGCATCGCCGAAGTCTCCACCATCTATGGCGACGGCCCGGATATTCCGCGTCCGGAGTTCTGGGGCGGCTTCCGGCTTGCGCCCACCGAGATCGAGTTCTGGCAGGACCAGTCTTTCCGCATGCACGACCGCCTGAAGCTCTACCGCAAGGGCGAGGGCTGGGTGAGCCTCAGGCTTTATCCGTAGGCGGACGAGCCCGGATCACACGGTCCAGGCACTCGTGCGCTCCAACACCATATGCGGCGCGCCGTCGCTCGTGCGGAAGGCCGAAACCCCCGCCGCCGAAACGGTGATCTGCACCTGCGTGCGCAGGTTCGAGAAGCTCTCGAACTCCACAACGTCCACCGCCTCATCAAAGCGGATGGTCACGTCAAACGCAGCGCCGCCCGCCACCTCGCGTACGCCCAGAACCCGGCCGGTGAACGGCTGCTTGAGGTAGCGCCCGGCCACCAGGTCGCCGACCTGCAGCGGCACCTCGGGCTCGTTCGACAGGCGCGCAGCAGCGGTGTTCCAGTCGCGGTAGCCGAGTTCGGCGGCGACACGTTCCAGCGCTTCGGCATGGGAAATCGGCGTGCCGCCCGCGCCAAGTTCGGCGCGCAGTTCGCGGGCCCGGGCTTTCGCCTGGTCCCGGTTCGTAACAGGGGTCTTCATCGGATCTATCCTTTAGTCCGGGCAGTCACTTCGCAGCGGGGCTCGCCTTGCCGCGGAACTGCCGGTGAGGACATGTTTCCGTGAGAGGTCGCAGCGCTCGCGCGCCGGGGGATCTTCACCTTCAGGCCAAAGCCTTGCGAGCGGCGGGCGTCCCATAGCCCGCGCGCCTCATACGCCGCACACGGATCGCGGTCAATTGCCTTGCGCTAGAGCTCGTCCACCCGGCACCCGCGCGCCTCGAGGATCTCCCGCATCTGCCAGTAGGCCCTCGGTGTCCGGTAAAGCGGAATGCGCGGGTGCAGGTGGTGCACGATATGATACTGCATCCCCATCGAGCCGATATTACCGAAGATCGCGCGAAAACTGCGCGTGTCCCTGTAGCGGCCTTTGTCCGTGGCCGGATGATGCGGCGCCCAGCTCAGGTAATACTGGATATAGGTCAGCCCGATATGCCGCGGCAGCCACCAGAGCAGCGCCGCCTCGATCGCATGGCCGCTCCAGGCCAGCGCAAACAGGATGCCGTAGAAGGCGAGATTATAGAGTGCGGCGTCCAGCAACACGTCCGGCCGGCCGATCCGCTTCAGCGTCTCGCCGTAGCTGTTGAGGCCGCCTTTTGCGCCCGGCTGCCGGTTCTGGATGCTGGTCCAGATCGCATGCAGGGGCCCGCTGGCCTGCGTCGAGTGATCCGGGTCCAGCGCCGGATCATTCGCATGCGTGTGGTGTTCCAGATGCGTCAGCCGCGCTACCCGGTAAGGCAGCACAAGGGGGATGGTCGAGAGATGCCCCACCATCTGGTTCAGCCAGCGCAGCTTCGTCCCCGGCCTCGCAATGATGTCATGTTGCGCCTCATGGCTCGGCAGGTAACAGGCGGCCACGTTGAACGACGCGATCAGGAACCCCGCCCACAGCGGCAATATCCCGGTGAACACCAGCGGCCAGAGCGACAGCCACACCGCCAGGTTCGTGAACGCCCAGGCCACCGCGAAATACGGAAACTTGTCGAGATGCTCGCGCGCAATCTCGCGCTCCAGCCGGATCAGTTCCGCCTCGGATGTCCCCGCCAGCGCGCTCATATCCAGCGCCCCCGGAACTGCGCGTGCGCCCCCCACAGCCCGCCGATCACGAGGCCCGCCGCCAGCGGCGCGATGCCGAAGGGCAGGGCCCAGCCCGCCCGCTCGATTCCCTGCGCGATCAGGGGCGCCAGAAACCCGATGCCGAAAACCAACGGCATGTAGTGCAGCACAAGTCCGACGAGCTTCAGCATCCGGGACCCTCCAAGAAAAAAGATGACGCAGGCGTCATTTTTTGGCAAGGGCTAATCTGGAATCATTTCAATAGGGGGTTTCCACCATGAAAATCGGTCTGCAGGTCGTGCTCGGCCTCTTCTCTGTCATCCCGCTCGCTTTCGCGGCGCTGGGGCTGATCTCCGGCATGTCCGGGGCCGATCCAGCCACACCGGTTTCCGCCGCCGTCGACAACCAGTACCGCTACATGTCCGGCGTCTATGTCCTTGTCTCGTTCCTCATCTGGTACGCCATCCCGAAAATCGAGACGCACTTCCGCCTGATGAGCTTCATCTGCGCCGCGCTTGTCATCGGCGGCCTCGGGCGGCTGGTCTCCCACCTCACGGTCGGCCCCGGCACGCCCCAGCAATGGGCCGGCATGTTCATCGAACTCGGCTCGCCCGTCCTGCTCGTCTGGCTCTGGTTCGTGGTGCGCAGCGCGCGCGCCTAGCGCCGGGCGCAGGCCTCCCAGCCTTCATCGTCCGCCAGCAAATAGTCGGCCACGCGGTAAGGCTCATCCGTCCCGATCAGGACCACGCCATCATCCACCAGCCGCTGATACTCGCTGCCGTCGCCATCTGCCCAGTACTGGTCGTCCAGCCGCTCGCCCTTGCGGCCCAGCGTGCCGAAGGCCGGCTCGACGCCTTCCTGCAGCAGCCGCTCGAAGGCCGGCGGGTCTGGCTCGCGCGTCCCGGTCCAGGCGATCACCCGCGTGAGGTCAACGCCCAGCGCTTCCAGCTTGGCCAGGTCGCGGTCGCCGCGCGCCGACGCGGTCATCATCAGCGCCGGGTCCAGCTTCGCAATCGCGCCCGCTTCCTCGTCGGAATAGGAGATCATGATCACATTGTGCTCCGCCTCGGCCGCATGCACTGCCTCGACGATATTGCGAAACCCGGTCGTCTGCTTGCGGTCGAGCTCCAGCACCGCGCCATGTTGTTTCGCCCAGAGCAGCACATCGGTCAGCTTCGGAGGATGCAGCCCGGTCACCTCGCCCTCGGAATCCTTCAGCCTTAGCCGCGCGATATCCGCCCAGTCGGTATCGGCGACATAGCCGTCGCCGTCGGCCGTGCGTCCGAACCGGTCATCATGGTGCAGGAACAGGACACCGTCCCGGCTGGAGGCGACGTCCACCTCGAACACGCGGATGCCCTGGCTCAGGCCATGTTCCATCGTCTCGAGGGCGTTTTCCGGAAAGCCGGGCGCAAAGCCGCCCCGATGCGCCGCCACCACAACGCCGCCCGTCTCCCGCAGGCAATCGAACAGCTCGGGCAAGGGCGCAATCCGGGTCACGGTCTCGAACCCGTCCGGTGCTGCCTCGGCCACCGCCGCTTCGGCCACCGGCGATCCGGCCGCCGGGGCCGCCGCGTCCGGCTCGCTACACGCCGCCAGCAGCGCCACAGCCGCTACTGCTACCCGAAGTCGCGTCATGCCTCTTGTCCTTTCCTTGCGTCAGTGCATTTGCCCGCATAGACAGGGCATCGAAAAATCACAAGCGCCGCCGGACCTCCGAGCCGCGCTGAACCGGAGGAAGAACAAATGAAAGGCATTATGCAGGACTGGCCGCTGACCGTGGACAAGATCCTCGAGCACGCGCGCCTGCAGCACGGCGACCGCGAGATCATCACGCGCCGCGTCGAAGGCAACATCACGCGCACGACCTACGCGCAGCTCTACACCATGGCCAAGCAGGTCTCCTCGGCCCTGAAGGACACCGGCATCGTCCTCGGCGACCGGGTCGCGACCCTCGGCTGGAACTCCGAACGCCACATGGCCACCTGGTACGGCGCCATGGGCATCGGCGCGGTCCTGCACACGATCAACCCGCGCCTCCACCCCGAGCAGATCGCCTGGATCGCCAACCACGCCGAAGACAAGGTCCTCGTCTTCGACAAGACCTTCCTGCCGATCGTCGAGGCCATCAAGGGCCAGCTCGAAACCGTCAAAACCTTCGTCATCTATGCCGGCGCCGACACGATGCCCGAGAACAAGCTCGGCGCGATCCCGTTCGACATCTGGATCGACGGGCGCTCCCAGAATGTGCGCTGGGGCGACTTCCCGGAAGATACCGCGTGCGGCCTTTGCTACACCTCCGGAACCACGGGCAACCCGAAGGGCGTGCTCTATTCCCACCGCTCCAACGTGCTCCACACCCTCGTCACCATGGGCAAGGACGCGATGGGCATGGGCGCCGCCGACTCGGTCCTCCCGGTCGTGCCGATGTTCCACGCCAATGCCTGGGGCCTCGCGATGTCGTGCCCTGCCACCGGCGCCAACATGGTGATGCCCGGCGCCCAGATGGACGGCGCCTCGATCTACGAACTGCTCACCAACGAGAAGGTCTCGATCACCGCCGCCGTGCCCACCGTCTGGCTGATGCTGCTGACGCACCTGCAGGCCAACAACCTGAAACTGCCCTACCTGAAGAAAGTCCTGATCGGCGGCTCCGCCATCCCGGAACGCATCCTGCGCGCCTTCGAGCAGGACTATGAAGTCGACGTCATCCACGCCTGGGGCATGACCGAAACCTCGCCGCTCGGCACGCTCGGCGCGCTGCCGCCCAGCATGGTGGGCGCCGATGTCGACACCCGCATGAAGCAGAAGATGAAGCAGGGCCGCCCGCCCTTCGGCGTCGAGCTCGCCATCGTGGACGATGACGGCAAACCGCTGCCGCGCGACGGCAAGACCTCCGGCCGCCTGCTCGTGCGCGGCGCCGCTGTGGCCGGTGGCTACTTCAAGGGCGCCGGCGGCCATGTGCTGGACGCCGAAGGCTACTTCGACACCGGCGACGTCGCCACCATCGACGAGATCGGCACCATGGTCATCACCGACCGCGCGAAGGACGTGATCAAGTCCGGCGGCGAGTGGATTTCCTCCATCGACATCGAGAACATCGCGGTCGGCCATCCCAAGGTCGCCAACGCCGCCGCCATCGGCATCTATCATCCGAAATGGGATGAGCGCCCGCTGCTGATCGTGCAGGCCAAGCCCGGCGAAAATCCGACCAAGGAAGAAATCCTCGCCAGCCTCGAAGGCAAGATCGCCAAGTGGTGGACACCGGATGATGTCCAGTTCGTCGAGGCGATCCCCCTCGGCGCCACCGGCAAGATCAACAAGCTCGCCCTGCGCGAGACCTTCAAGGACTACAAGCTGCCGACCGCCTGAGACACTCCGTGCAAAGAGATATCCTGTTCCTGCTGAAACCGGGCTTCACAGATCCCGCCCTGCCGGGACAGGATCTCTACTGCTGGCACTGCGCGCTGATGGAAGGCGTGCTCGCGTCCTTTCCGCGCCTCGGGGAGAACCTGGACGTCCGCCGCATCGCCTTTCCCCGGCCTCGCGCGGATGTGATCGCCCTGATCGGCGAGGCCAACCAGTCGCTCCCCGTACTGGTCCTCGCCGAGGACGCCCCCGCCGGGCTGGCCACGGCGACCCACGCGGGCAGGGGGTTCGTCAACGACCCGATGGCTATCCTGGATGTGCTCCACCAGCGCCACGGCTTCCCCCTGCGGCATCCCTGACGCACCGCGCGTTCGGGCCATTGCAGGCGGCGCAGAAAGGGTTAGGTTCCGCCGCAACCCGGGAGGCACCAGAATGACCGCAGACTCAGAGACCACCACAGCGCCTGCGCAATCGGCAGGCTGGCGCGGCAAGTTCGCGGGCTTCGCCCTCGCGCTCTCGATCTTCGCCATCCTCTGGTTCGCCGCCGCCGCCGTCGGCACCAAGCTCGGCCTCTGGGAATGGCAGTTCGGCCTCGGCGTCATGACCATCACCTGGGGCCCGCTGCTGCTGATGGTGGCCGCCGGCGTCTCCGTCCTCGCGGTCATCCTCTCCCTCATCAAGTCGCCGCGCAAACAGGCCTTCATGCTCGCCTTTGCCGCGCTGCTGATCTCCGGCCTCGCCTTCGGCCGTGTTGCCGCCTTTGGCGCCGGCGCCGCGCGCCTGCCGCCGCTGCACGACATCCAGACCGACTGGTCAAACCCCATCCAGCCAAGCGATGCCCTGTTCACCGAGCGGGAAGCGACCGGCGCGCTGAACCCGGTCGAGGACGCGCCCGTGATCGACCCCGCCGCCGATGGCCGCTGGCCCGGCATGGGCGGCCGCCTCGTCTCGGAAGTCCAGGAAGAGGCCGAGTTCGACACCGCGACCCACAAGTCGCCGAAGGAAACGCCCTATCCGCTGATCGCCCCGCTGGTCACCGCCGCCGCGCCGGACGTCGCCTATACCGCCGCCCTCGCCACCGTAGAAGCGCGCGGCTGGAGCGTGGTGCTGGCCGAGCCGGAAAGCGGCCTGATCGACGCCACCGAAGAAAGCTTCTGGTTCGGCTTCAAGGACGACATCATGATCCGCGTCCGCAGCGAAGGCGAAGGCTCCCGGATCGACATCCGCTCGACCAGCCGCGTCGGCCTCTCGGACCTCGGCGCCAATGCCAAACGCGTCCGCGACCTCCTCGACGAAATCGAAACCCGCCTCGGCAAGGGCGCCTGACCCCCTGCGCCGGAGCGATAAAAACGCGCCATTGCGCGATAAAAAATGAGAATGAATGAGAAAGTTTGGACATCCCTGATGCACGCCGTGCATCAGGGTGAGACGCCTTGAAGCCGGGTAGGCGCGCGCCGGGCAGGTCCTTGCGCCTACAAAAACCACGCCCCCCGAAACATTAAATCCAGCTTCCTCAAGCCCTTGCAAAATACTTCGGGCTTGCGTCCGCCACACCTCCGCCCACGGAGTTATACTCCGGGCATGGTTCCGGATTTTTATCCAACCGCAAAACTGTCAGCTCCCTTCGCCAAGCGATGGGAGATGAAGGCCGTCGTCAAAAAAATGCGCGCCCCCTGCATCCATCCGGGCCTGCCGCTGCATCTTACCAGCAAAGACCGGGACATTCCGGTCGCCGAGACCCCGAAAGGCCCCCGCCATGACCACGCAGACCCTCGCCCGCCCGATCAACCAGCCCGCTTCCTCGCCGGTGCTGGACCGCATCTTCGCTGCAGCGACCCTCCCGGCCGCCGCCAACGACGCCGCCAGCGCCAACACCTCTCTGCTAGTGCGCCGCCGCGAACGCGCCCGCCGCCGCGATGCGCGCTGAACCCCGCTTCGCTCTCTCGCGAACACTCCAGGGGGCAGCTTAGGGAGCTGCCCCTCTTTTTGTCAGCTGACCCCGGCGTCCCGCCAGGCCTCTTTCGGCCAGCGACGGTGCTGCCAGAACCACTGGCCCGGATGGGCGCGCACCTGCGCCTCGATGAAGGCGGTTATCTGCTCGACAGCGCGGCGAATGTCCGCCGCCGGATGACCGGTATCCTCCGGCACGAAGGGGGTATGGAACTCCACCCGGAACCGCGCCGGCCCCGTCCGCACGGTCGAGACCGGCACGATCGGCACCTTGTATTTCAGGGCCATCCGCGTCGGCCCGGGCGCCGTCATCGCCGCATGACCAAAGAAGGAAACGGGGATGCCCTCGTTGAATTTCTGGTCGTTCATCAGCGCCACCGGCGCGCCGCGCGACAGGGCGCGCATCAACTCGCGCGTGCCGATGCCCTTCGGCGCATTGACCTGCGTACCATAGGCCGCGCGCAGGTCCGCGATCCGCTTGTCGATATGCGGATTGTTCAGCGCCCGGTAGGTCATCACGGCGCCCGGGATGCGCTTGGTGATCGCGGCCGGCATGATTTCCCAGTTGGCGAAATGGCCGGAAATGAAGACCGCGCCCTTGCCGCTCTCGCGGATGGCGTCCAGCACGTCGAGGCCGACGACCTCAACCCGTCCGCTCGTGTACGGATCAATCGCCGGAAGATGCGGCATCTCGCCGGCCGTGCGGCCAGCGCTTTCCCAGGCCGCCAGGGCCGTCTCTTCGATCCGCCCAGCGTCCCAATCGGGAAAGGCGAGGCGCAGGTTGCGCCGCATTGTCTTGTGCTGCGATAGCGCCGGGCCGATCTTCCTCATCAGCCAGCCGCCAAAGTCCGAGGCCTTCTCCGGCCCCAGCGCTTTCATAGGGCCCCAGTAGACCAGGTCCCAGGCCACGGTCTCCAGCCGCCATTGAACCCGCTGCCAGAAGGTGGCGCGGTTATCGATGTCCTTAGGGCGGACATAGTCGGCAGGCGTCGGCTCGGTCATGGCTCCGCCCGTTTGAAGAGCGGCGCGAGCAGCGCGTCAAGCGCCGCCGCATCTTCGAACACCGCTTTCACCGGAAACACGAGGACGTCCGGCTGGATGTCCGGGGGGAGGCGGACATGATCTTTCGAAGTTGTAATCAGCCGCGCGCCATCACGCTTGGCGAGGTTGCGGAGGAAGTTCAGGTCTCCGGCCGTGTAGGGGTGATGATCCGCATACGGCACAGCGTCCCGGATATCGCCGCCGGCGGCTTTCAGGCTGTCCAGGAATTTCTCCGGCCGCCCGATGCCCGCGAAGGCCACCAGCGGGCCGGCGGGTGCAGGCCCGGTCGCCTCGAGCCGGGCGCGCAGCACCGGCTTGCCGCTTTGCAAGGCAGCGGCCGGTACCGGGCCGTCCCCCATCAGGATCACGGCGTCCGCCCGCGCGAGGCCGGAGGCCGCCGGTTCGCGCAAGGGGCCCTTGGGCAGGACATGGCCATTGCCGAACGGCGCGGCGGCATCGATGACCACGAAGGTGAAATCCTTCGCCAGCGACGGATTCTGGTGGCCATCATCCATGAGCACCGCGCCCACGCCCGCCGCCTCCATCGCGCGCGCGCCTTGGGCGCGGTCGCGGCCAATCCAGGCCTCGCCGGTGGCAGCGAGCAGCAGGGGCTCGTCGCCGACATCGTGGAAGGTGTGCCGGGCCGTGTCGACCTTCAGCGGGCCGGGCTCGCGCCCACCATGGCCGCGCGACAAGGTGGCGGCGCGGACGCCGCGCGCGGTGATCCGCGCACGGATGGCCTCGGCCACCGGGGTCTTGCCTGTCCCGCCCGCCGTCACGTTGCCGATACAGATGACCGGTACGGACACGCGCTCCGGCACGGCGCGGGCGAGCTTGCGCCGGAAGCCCCAGAGGTAGAGCCAGCTTACCGGTGTCAGAAGGGCCCGCAGCATCGGGGCAGAGTCGCGCGCCGAGGGATCGAGACCCGCCGACCAGAAGTACGGCGCCTTCACCGGCCCGGCCCGGACGTGTCGAGCAGTGGCTTCGGGATCAGCGGCAGCAGCGCCTCCAGCGTCGCGTTCATCGGTGCGTCGGCAGCGGCTTCCAATGCCGCGACGGCGGCTTCCGAAACGGTCGGCGGATCGGCGAGACCCGCCGCGAGATGTCCGGAATCGATCACGGTGCGGACGAGTCCGCGCGCTTCCAGGTCCGCCATCATGCTGGCAAAGTTGAAAACCGACGGGCCGGTCAGCACGGGTTTGCGAAGACGCACCGGCTCCAGCGGATTGTGTCCGCCGACATCCGCCGCATGGCCGCCGCCAAGATACACGACATTGGCGAGGCGCAGCCACAGGCCCATTTCGCCCATCGTATCGGCCAGCAGCACGCGGTCGCGCGGCGAGGGCACATCGCCTTTCGAGCGGCGCGCGAAAGGCAGGCGGCGGGCCTTCAGGAGGTCGGCAATCTCGTCGCCGCGTTCCGGATGGCGGGGCACGATGATGAGGGCAGACTCGGTGAACCGGTCAGTCGCATCTAGGAAGAATTCCTCCTCGCCCGGATGGGTCGAGGCGGCGACGAAGCAGCGCCGTCCGTTGACGAAGTTCGCCGACAGGCGCGCAAGGTCAACCGGATTGGCGTCCGGCGGCGTTTGCGCCGATTTCAGGTTGCCCGGCACGCGCACGGCGCGGCCCAGAAGCCGCTCCAGCCGCGCGCCGGTTTCCGGGTCGGCTGCGAGGATCACATCGAACCGTCCGATCAGTGTACGGAAGAGGCCCTTGACGCGGGCCCAACCTTCGGCGGAGCGATCGGTCATGCGCGCATTGACGAGTGCACGGCGGGCGCCGCCCCGCTCGGCCTCGAGGATCAGGTTCGGCCAGATCTCGCCTTCGGCAAAGATGCAGAGGTCCGGCCGCCAGTGCTGGATGAAACGTCGCGCCGCCATCGGTGTGTCGACCGGCGCCATGGCGTGTACGGCGCTTTCCGGAATCTCCTTGCCCATCAGGCGGGCGGAGGTCAGCGTCTGGCTTGTGAACAGCAGCATCACGCCGGGCCGCGCGATGATCAGCCTGCGGCCAAGTTCCAGCAGCACGCGGCTTTCGCCGACGCTGGCGCCATGCAGCCAGACCAGCGGGCCGGGCCGGCGCGGCGGCAGCCGCCGGGCAAAGCGTTCATTCAGGCGGAGGATGTCTTCCTTGCCATTCGCGGCGCGCGCGTTCATCGCAAAGCCGAGCAGCGGCGCGGCAAGGCGCGTGGCCAGTCTGTAGGCGAACAACGCAGGCGTCATTCAGAGGGCCGCTCCGGCGAGGTCTGGCGCAGCGGGATACCCGGCCAGTTCTTCGGCCCGGCGCGTAGCCGCATCCATGCCGGTTTGCAACGCCTGCTGAAGGTCTTCAAGGCGGGCCTCGCGCGGGCAGTCGATCGGCGGGCCGAACACGATGGCGCCGCGCGCGAAGGGCAGCGGAATGATGAACCGGTCCCAGGAATCAAGCCGGCGCGCCGGTTTCGACGAGACGGCATATGGCACGACCGTCGCGCCGGCACGCTGGGCCAGCGTCACGGCGCCTGCGGTCGCGATGCGGCGAGGCCCGCGCGGGCCATCGGGTGTCATGCAAATCGTGCCGCCGTCTTTCAGGCGCTTGCTGGCCTCGGCAATGGCGCGCAGGCCGCCCTTGTCCTTGGCCGCTTTCTTCTTGTTGGAGGCCGAGCCGCGCACGATGTCGAGGTCGAGATGCTCGACCGCCCGGGCCACCGCTTCGCCGTCCGGAGACAGGGAGATCATCATCGCGGTCGGCGCCCGCCGCTCCGGCCAATGCCGGATCGACTGGTTCCAGCCTGACGGCATCAGCAGGATGGTCTCGTGCCAGCTCGCCAGGATCAGCCCGGGACCGGCGGGCGTGAGCACATGGCGCGCACCTTCTGCGCCCTCGATGCGCCAGCGCGTGGTGCGCCCGATCAGCGCCATCCAGAACCAGATGATGTAGCCGAGCAGGGCAACCATGAACGGCGAGCGAAACAGGGATTTCATCGGGCGGGTTATACTTTGCTTCGGAGCAGGCGCCATAGGAGGCGGCAGCGGCGAAGGATGGTGGGCGATGCAGGGTTCGAACCTGCGACCCCTGCCGTGTGAAGGCAGTGCTCTACCACTGAGCTAATCGCCCGCCGCGAAGGGCGTGGCGTAGTCGGCCCGGCGGGGGAGGTCAAGACGGTATGTAAGGCGCAAATGCGCGAGGGATTCGGCCACTGTTTGACACGGCGGAAGGCCTGGAGGGCGTCCAGCCAGGTAATAGCTCTGCCTATGAGCCATGCATTCCTGCATTCGAGGATGCTGCTGTCCCGGAAATGAGGGACCCTATATCGCAAAGTTGTGACAGAGCGTCGCAAGCGCTCAAACCGCGTTGGGTCCTGACTTCTGGAGACTTTCTGCGGAAATTACCCACACGTCAGGTGAATATGAACAAGCGTTCATGCTGAATAAGTGTTCATGCTACAAACTTACCAAACCGTCACCCGATTTTGCCCTTGAGAAAACCTGCAAACGTTGTCATCTACGCGACATACAAGACGGGCCAATCAAGGTTCGCAGTATGAACTTAAGAAGGACAGGCACGGCAGCGTAAGTTGCCAGAGTGATAACAAGCCTGGAGAGAGCAGAGTGAAAGACTGGTGTGACGAAGATGGCGCTCGGCGCCTTCGCGAAAAGATTAATGCGTACTGGGCAGAACGTGGCTACGAAGTCGATGTCGACCTCATAGACGCAGGTTTTGTTCCCGCAATGCGGAGTGCACGTACGGACGTGCGTTCCAACATGGTCAATGGCATGCCGCGCCGGCGTGCCCTTGGTGAAGGCGGGTCCTCCCGCCCGACCTACCGGCCACGGGGCGAAGCCACGGCCTGATCCTTCAGGCCTGACAAAGCTGGAACAAGCTGGACATAGTGGCTGATGGTAACATCAGCGGCAATAGCCTCAGGTGTTTCCGCCTCATAACCGAAGGTTACGAACACGAAGGGCAGTCCGGCATTCCGGGCTGCCCTTTCGTCTGTCCGGCTGTCGCCCACGAACAAGGCGCGCGCCGGATCGCCGCTCGCAGCGGCAATCGTCTCAAACACATGGTCGGCGTGGGGCTTGCGGTTCGTCGCCCGGTCGGCGCCGAACACCACGTCGAACTGGTCGGTCAGGCCGAGCGCCTCGAGCAGGCGCACGCTCAGGTCCTGGCGCTTGTTGGTGCACACCGCGAGCGTGGCGCCGGCCTCGCGCAAGGCGTCCAGCGCGTCCATGGCGCCGTCAAACGGCCGCGAGCCGACCGCGATATGGTCGACATAATAGGCAATGAATCGCTCGAACGCCGCGTCCATCTCTGTTGCGGACAGGGCAGCGCCCTGGGTCCGGATGCCGGTTTCGATCATCGCGCGGGCGCCGTGCCCGATCATCTCGGCAACGTCCGCCAGCGGCACAGGGGAGAGGTTCATGCCGGTCAGCACATGGTTCAGCGCGCCGAGCAGGTCCGGGGCGGTATCGACCAGCGTGCCGTCCAGATCGAACAGGATCGTCCAGCCGTTGAAGTCAGGTGTTTCGCCCGTATCCATGCCGCGTTCGCCCTCGCCAAGCTGCGGGGTTTCGTCTAGGCGATGGGGCGAATTAAAGCGAGAGGGAGCCTGCCTTTGACCCAAGCGCCGAAACAGCGCGCCGCTGTCATCCTCGCGGCCGGAAAGGGCACGCGGATGAAGTCCGCCCTGCCGAAAGTGATGCACGAAGTGGGCGGCCGGCCGATGATGGACTGGTCGCTGGCGCTGGCGCGAGAGGTCGGCTGCGCGCGGATCGTGGCGGTGGTGCACCCCTCGCAGGAGGGGCTGATTGCGCATCTGAAGGCGCATCATAAGGATGTGGAAATCGCGTTCCAGGACCCGCCGCAGGGCACCGGCCACGCCGTGCGCTGCGCGGAAGGCGCGCTGGCGGGATTCGAGGGCGAGCTGGCGGTGCTCTATGGCGACAGCCCGTTGGTGCCCGCATCGGTGATCGGGGAGCTGTTCGGCAAGGTGGCCGGCGGGGCAAGTCTCGGCGTGCTGGGATTCGAGGCGGCCGACCCCGGCCTCTATGGCCGGCTGATCACCAACGCCGCGGGGGATCTGGAAGCTATTGTCGAGGCGCGTGAGGCGACGCCGGATCAGCTCAGGGTGCGAATCTGCAACTCAGGGGTGATGGCCGGGCGCGCCAAGGATATGTTCCGGCTTTTGCAAAAAATTACAAACGCCAATGCCAAGGGCGAATACTACCTCACCGACCTGGTGGGCCTCGCCCGGGCCGAAGGCGGCCGCTGCGCCCTGGTCACCGCCAGCGAGGACGATCTCATCGGCTGCGATTCCAAGTCTGACCTAGCCGAGGCAGAAGGCATTTTTCAGGCAAGGCGGCGCATAGCGCTGATGGAGGCGGGTGTCACCCTCGTTGCGCCCGAAACCGTTTTCTTCGCGCATGACACGGCCATCGCGGCCGATGTGGTCATCGAACCGCATGTGGTGTTCGCGCCGGGGGTGACCGTCGCAGCGGGGGCGCGCATCCGGGCGTTCAGCCATCTGGAGGGCGCGGTGGTCGGCGAAGGGTGCGAGATCGGCCCCTATGCGCGGTTGCGTCCGGGCACCGTGCTGGGGCGGGGTGTCAAGGTTGGCAATTTCGTCGAGACGAAGAACACCGCGATGGGCGACGGCGCCAAGGCGAACCACCTTGCCTATCTGGGCGACGGATCGATCGGCGCCGGCGCCAACATCGGCGCGGGTACGATCTTCTGTAACTATGACGGCTTCCTGAAACACCAGACGAACATCGGCGCGGGCGCCTTTGTCGGCTCGAACTCGGCGCTGGTGGCGCCGGTCAGCATTGGCGACGGGGCCTATGTCGGCTCGGGCAGCGTGATCACCAAGGATGTGCCGGGCGACGCGCTGGCGGTGGCGCGCGCGCCGCAGATGACGCGCGAAGGCTGGGCAAAGACATTCCGTACAAAGAAGGCGGCCGAAAAGGCCGCCAAGGGCAAGAAGAGTTAAGGGCAGGCAGATGGCCTACGAAACCGAAAAGCAGAACGCGGCGGCCGCCGCGATGGAGTTTGTCGAGGACGGCATGACCATCGGCCTCGGCACCGGCTCGACCGCAAAGTATTTCGTGGAACTGCTGGCCGATGAGATTGCCGACGGGCTGATCGTGCGCTGCATAGAGACGAGCGTGCAGACACGCGACCTCGCGCGCAGCCTCGGCGTGCCGCTGATCCCGTTCGAGCAGGTGGACCGCATCCACCTGACCGTGGACGGCGCCGACGAGGCGGGCCCGGGCGGCGTGCTGATCAAGGGCGGCGGCGCGGCGTTGCTGCGCGAGAAGATTATCGCCAACGCCTCTGATCACATGGTCGTGATTGCCGACCCGACGAAGGATGTTCAGGCGATCGGCGCGTTTCCGCTCCCCGTCGAGGTAACCCCGTTCGGTTATACGATCACCGCGAAGAAGGTGCATGATGCGCTGGTCGCGGCAGGCGTCGAGCGCCCGCGCGTGGAGCTGCGCAAGGCGCCGCGCAGCGCGGAATTGCTGGTCACCGATGGCGGAAACTACATCCTCGATTGCCATTGCGGCCTGATCCCGGACCCGCCGAAAGCGGCGGCTTTCCTCTCCGATGTGCCGGGCGTGGTCGAGCATGGCCTGTTCATTGGCATAGCCCGCACCGTGATTTTCGGAACCGAAACCGGCGCCCGCATCATTGAATACTAGGCCCGCGCGCCTCACATTCACGATCTGATTTTCAAGGACATTTCCCATGACCGAGGCCGCTTACGATTTTGACCTGTTCGTGATTGGTGGCGGATCGGGCGGGGTGCGCGCCGGGCGGATTGCGGCGCAGGCCGGCGCGAAGGTGGGCGTGGCGGAAGAATACCGGATGGGCGGCACCTGCGTCATCCGCGGCTGCGTGCCGAAGAAGTTCATGGTCTATGCCAGCCAGTACGGCAAGAGCATCGCCAAATCCGCCGGGTACGGATGGTCGGTGAGCGAGGTCTCCTACGATCATTCTAAATTCGTCACAGGCATGCATGCCGAAGTCGACCGCCTCTCGGCCATCTATGACCGCAACCTCAAATCCGCCGGCGCCGAGATTTTCAACGACCGCGCCGAATTCGTGGACGCGCATACGCTGCGCCTGAAGACGAGCGGCAAGACCGTCACCGCGAAGAAGATCCTGATCGCCACTGGCGGGCGGCCCTGGCGGCCGTCGCCGGAGGAGCTGCCGGGCGTGGAGCATACAATCAGCTCGAATGACGTGTTCGAGATGGAGGCGCTGCCGAAGCGGATGCTGATCGCGGGCGGCGGCTATATCGCGGTCGAGTTCGCGCATGTGTTTGCCGGGCTCGGCGTCGAAGTCTGCCTCGTTTACCGGGGCGAGACTGTGCTGCGCGGCTTCGATGAGGATGTGCGCCTGGCCGTGCATGAGGGCCTGAAAGAAGCGGGCGTGCGTGTCATCACGAAAACCGTCTTCAAACGGATCGACAAGACGGACGATGGTCTTTGCGTGAAGTTGGAGAATGGCCATGAGGTGAAGACCGATCTGGTGCTGATGGCGGTTGGCCGGCAGGCGAATACCGACGGGCTCGGCTGCGAAGCTGCGGGCGTGAAACTGGGCGAGAACGGTAAGGTGATCGTGGACGAGTGGTCGCGCACCAGCGCGCCGAACATCTGGGCGGTGGGCGATGTGACCGACCGGGTGAACCTGACGCCGGTGGCCATCCGCGAAGGCCATGCCTTTGCCGACACCGAGTTTGGCGGCAAGCCCTGGCATTTCGACCATGCGGATATCGCGACGGCGGTGTTCTCGCAGCCGGAAGTCGGCACGGTGGGCATCAGCGAAAGCGAGGCGCGTAAGCTTCACGGCGAGATCGACATCTACAAGACGCGGTTTCGCCCGATGAAGAACATGCTGAACGGTGACCAGACGCGTACCTTCATGAAGCTCGTCGTGCGCGCCTCCGACCAGCGCGTGCTCGGCGTGCACATCGTCGGCGAGGACGCCGCCGAGATGATCCAGATGGCGGGCATCGCGGTGAAGATGGGCGCGACGAAAGACGATTTCGACCGCACCTGCGCCGTGCATCCCTCGGCTGCGGAGGAAATGGTCACGATGCGGACGAAATGGGTGCCGGAGGTGGTGTGAGCCTTCAAGCCACTCTTTAAGAAGAGAAGGCTCAGTGCCCGGAGCTTCCGCCCTCACTCAATGCCTTCAACTCCAGCGCCACCTGTTTCAGGCTGTCGCGGATGGCTTTCAGGCCGCCGCCGCGGCCGGCATGGGCGAGGAGCTGGCGCCAGGCGGGCTGGCCGTCTTGAGGCGCCTTGACCGCGAAGTGGGCAGAGCGGGGCAGGGCGGCGGTCATCAGGGATTTTGACAGCGCGAAGCCGGCGATTCCGTCATAGACGCCGTTGCGCGCGTCGCCTTCGAAGGTCGACTGCTCGTTGCGGTTCACGGCGTTGAAGAGGACAGAGAGGGCCGGGCGCTTTTCTTCCTCGATCTGGTCGCGGATCACGAGGTTCAAGAGGCGCACGCCGCGCAGCGAGTAGATGTCCGCATGCATCGGCGCAATGACGCGGTCGGCGGCTTCCAGCGCGCAGCGGGTCAGGAAGGTCGCGTTGGGGTTTGTGTCGAAGACGATGAGATCGTATTCGCTCCGGTAGTGATCGATCGAGCGCAGGAAGTGCTGCTTGATGGCGGCGAGGGCGTCGCGGTCGTTGGCGAAGGCGTACTTCGAAATCTCGAACTGGCCCGAGATCAGGTCGAGGCGTCCGGGCGGACCGTCCGTACCCAGAATGGCGTGCACGTAGCTGTCGCGCGCGGCGGGCGTGAAGGGCGCGATGGTGAGGCTGAGCCAGTTCTCGGCCGGCGACGGCGCGTCCTTCGCATGCAGGCGCGAGCGCTCGAACAGCGAGATGACGGAGCGGTCGACGCCGGAGGAGGCATCCGCCTCGTCCATGCCGAAGAACGTCTGGGTGAGGTTGTATTGCGGGTCGAGGTCGATCAGCAGCACGCGGCCGCCGAACGCCTCCTGCCAGGCGCCGGAGAGCTGCGCCGTGACGGTGGTCTTTCCGACACCGCCCTTCAGGTTCATCACCGCGACGACCGGGCATTTCTTGCGGTAGGCCGCCTGCACTTCGGTGACCAGCTGGCCCATCCCGTCCGGCATCGCGGAGGAGAGGCGCAGGTGCGGCTGGACTTCCTGCTTGAAGAAGCCATTCAGGCGGGCCTTGTCGATCTGGTAGGGGATGATCGGGATGCCGACGGCCTTGGCCGTTTCGACATCCTGGCGCACGGTGCGCGAGCGCACGGACGCGGCGGAAACCAGCACGATGAGGGCGAGGGCCGAGTTGATCTCAGCGTCGGCGGCGGCCCGGTCCGGCTCGCCCACGCCATAGCGATCAGCGATCGCGGCGACGCGCAGCGCTTCGTGCAACTGCAGCAGCGCATCGGGGTCGGCCCCGGAATGGCTGATATAGACATGCGGCATGCGCAGCGGACCCCCGTCTTGAACCCTTGATTCCCCAAGGCCTTTTAACCTCAGGCAGCCCATATCGGCCACCTTACTGCTGTGAAATTATGGTGAAACTTGAGCATCCTGCCGCCATGTGATTTATGCCCCGCAGAACTGGAGCACCCCTGCAATGACCTGGCACCCCTCTGACTGGCGCAAACTGCCCGCGCTGCACATCCCGCAGGACTATCCTGACGCGGGCGCGCTGGCGGCTGTCGAAAACCGCCTGAGGAGCTATCCGCCGCTGGTTTTTGCAGGCGAAGCGCGGCGTTTGAAGCAGCGCCTGGCCGAGGTTGCGGCCGGCAATGCCTTCCTGCTGCAGGGTGGGGACTGCGCCGAAAGCTTCAAGGAATTCCACCCCGACAATATCCGCGACACGTTCCGCGTGATCCTGCAGATGGCCGTCGTGCTCACTTTTGCGGCAGCCAAGCCTGTTGTGAAAGTCGGCCGCATCGCCGGCCAGTTCGGCAAGCCGCGCTCGGAAGAGACCGAAACGCAGAACGGCGTGACGCTGTCCTCCTACAAGGGCGACAATATCAACGGCATGGAATTCACGCCGGAAAGCCGCACGCCGGATCCGGAGCGCCTGGTGCAGGCCTACTCGCAATCGGCGGCCACGCTGAACCTGCTGCGCGCCTTCAGCCAGGGCGGCTATGCCAGCCTTGCCAACGTGCAGCGCTGGATGCTCGGCTTCGTCGACCGCAGCCCGCAAGGCGAGCGCTACCAGAAACTGGCCGACCAGATTTCGGCCTCGCTGCGCTTCATGCAGGCGGTCGGCCTCAACGCCGAAACCGTGCCGCAGATGTCGCAGGTGGAGTTCTACACGAGCCACGAAGCGCTGCTGCTCGGCTATGAGGAAGCGATGACGCGCATCGATTCCACCAGCGGCGACTGGTATGACACCTCGGCCCACATGCTGTGGATCGGCCACCGCACGCGCCAGATCGACCATGCGCACGTCAACTTCTGCAAGGGCATCAAGAATCCTATCGGCATCAAGTGCGGCCCTGGTATGGGTACGGACGAACTGATCCGCCTGATCGAGACGCTGAACCCGGCGGACGAGCCCGGCCGCATCACGCTGATCTCGCGCTTCGGCTCCGACGGCGTCGCCAAAGGACTGCCGCCATTGGCGCGCGCGGTGAAGAAATCCGGCCGCACAGTCGTCTGGTCATGCGATCCGATGCACGGCAACACGCTGAAAACCGGCACCGGCTTCAAGACGCGTCCAGTGGACCGCGTGCTCTCCGAGGTGCGCCAGTTCATCGACATCCTGCCGGCGGAAGGCTGCTATCCGGGCGGCGTCCACTTCGAGATGACCGGCCAGAACGTCACCGAATGCATCGGCGGCGCGCAGGCGATCTCGGAAGAAGACCTCTCAAGCCGCTACCACACCCACTGCGACCCGCGCCTCAACGGCGAACAGGCATTGGAACTCGCCTTCCTCGTTGCCGAGAAGCTGCAGGCGGTGGAAGCCGGCGGCACGGACGCCCGCAAGGCGGGGTAGGGACGGAACGCAGCCGCGTTCAGCTTAGCCGCCTTTGATGAGCGAGGACGGCCATCCGATCCGGACCAGGAGGTTGTCCGGCCCGGCAATGCCGACCTCGTACATGCCCCATTCGCGATGGCGCAGCACGCCCCCCGGCCGGATCACGAGGTCACCGACACGGGCCGCGATCGCTTCGACCTGCGGGGTGCGAATGAAAACGCCGAACGGATTGTTCTCCGCCGGAACGCGCCAGGCGCCGCCGCCCGCCTGCGTCAGGTGAACTTCGCAGCCCCAGCCTTCCATGATGACGTATTGGTCTTCGCCGCCCGTGCGCGAGAATCCCAGCCGTTCCCAAAATGGAATGGCAGAAGCGAGATCGTTGCTGGGCACGATCGCGAAGGCCCCAATCGTTTCAGTATCCGGCATCAAAGCCTCCCGCTGAGCTGCCTTGGAATACCTTGGGTGTCGCTCGCTGAACAGGGGCAGCAATTGCCCTCCCGCCCGACCAAACGTCGACCAATTTCGCCCGCGTGAAAGCACTGACTGTTTGAGCTGGGATGCGGCCGCCCCCGCGTCCAGACTTGCCCGAAACGGCGCGTTGAGGCATTAGGCCCGGCTGCTCGGAAGCTGGCCGATGAAGACGCCGGATAATCAAAAGGGAGGGCAGGCATGACGACGTCGCGGTTGCCCGTCTGGGCCCGGCCTTCGGATGTTGCTGATCTGATGCGCCTTTCGGTGCCGATCGCCATCAGCCGGATGGCAGTGATGCTGATGGGCGTGACGGACGCCATCGTGCTCGGCCAGTTTGCGCCGGCTGAACTCGCCTATGTGCTGAACGCCTGGCTGCCGATGGGCATTTCGCTGGGGCTCGGCCTTGGCATCCTGCTCGGCGTGCAGGTGCTGACCTCGGAACTGCTCGGCACCGGCCGCGAGGCGGACTCGGGCCGCATCTTCCGGCGCGGCTTGCTCTGGGGCGCGCTGCTCGGCGGCGCGCTGACCTTGCTGCTCGTCCCAACCGCGTCTTCCTTCTTCCACTGGGTGTTCGTGACCATTGCGCCGCCCAGCGAGGCCGCCGGGATCGATGCGCCGCCGGAAGTCGTCGCGGCGGAGACCGCCTCGGTCACGCGCATCCTCGCCTTCGGCCTGATGGGCCACATGCTCAGCCAGGCCTGCAGCTATTACCTTGAGGCGCTGCGCCGGCCGCTGCTCGTCACCATCGTCATGTATGGCGGGGTTGTCCTGAACCTGTTCCTCAACCTCGCCTTTGTCGGCGGCTGGTGGGGCATGCCGCAGATGGGCGCCGAAGGCGTCGCCTGGGCCACGTCGATCACGCGCTGGCTGATTGTCATCGTGATGCTGATCCTCGTCGCGCGCCTCACGCCCGGCTTCCGGCGCTCGCCGGCCGCGCCTGCGGGCGAAGCGCGCCGCCAGCTGGAAGTCGGCACCGGCACGGCGATCAGCAATGTCGCCGAATGGGGCGGTTTCAACATCACCTATGTGATCGCGACCTGGATCTCGATCGCGGCGAATTCGGTCTACGGCTACACCGTGCAGGTGATGGGCCTCTGCTTTATGTTCTATCTCGGCATTGCCTCCGCCACGTCGGTGCGCGTGGCCGAAGCCATCGGACGTGGCGAGGCGCAGGAAGTCAGGAATGCCGGGCGCCTCGGCGTGGTCGCCACGATTGCCATGGGCCTCATACTGGCCATCATCCTCACACTGTTTGCCGGGCCAATCTCGACGCTGCTGGTGCGTGAGGGCGCCGTCATTGGCGGCGTGGCGCTGGCGCCGGCGATTGCGGCGCTGCTCTGGCTCGCGGCGCTGGCGACCATCTTTGACGGGCTGCAGGCCACGGCCTCCTTCGCCTTGCGGGCGCAAGGCATGGTCTGGCTGCCGACCGCCATCCATATCGGCTCGTTCTTCGTGGTGATGATCCCGGTTTGCTACTGGCTGGGCATTACGCAGGGCGGCGGCGCATTGGGCGTGCTGCAAGGCGCGATGGTGGGCGTGTTCGTGGCCGGCGCGCTGCAGGTGACCCTGCTGGAATGGAAAGCGGCGCGCCCCATCAAGGAACGCGCCGCCGGATCCGTCTTCATACCCCACTGAAGGGGCAGGACGTCTAGATGTCTTTGAGAACCGAGGCAGGCTTGAACGCCACCGAGGTTTTCTCCGGAATCTTGATCACTTCCTTGGTTGCCGGGTTACGGCCTTCACGGGCGTTACGCGTCTTGGCGACGAACGTGCCGAAACCAGCGATTGCAACCTGTTCGCGACCTTTGACCGAGCCTGCGATGGTGTCGAAAACAGCGTCAACGGCCTTGCCGGCGTCGCTCTGCGACATGCCGCAAGCGGTGGCCACTGCTTTGGTCAGTTCACCCTTGTTCATAGGGGTTCTCCTCTAGATTAAAATGACGAGTAATCGCCATTGGGGCGACTTACCCACGATTCGAAACCGATGGATACGCCGGAAGCCTAGTAGACACGGGCTAAACGCCCAGAATCCAGCCCTCTTCGCCGGTAATCAGGGCGATCTGTTCCCCAGAAAGCGATTTGCCTGTGGAAAAAGTCGCTCCCAGGGCGTTTTTCTCGTCCAGATCCGCGTAGTGGCGGGCAATCTGGCGCACTTGCGCCTCGTCGGCGACCTCGCCCTTCTCCGGCTTCGGCTTGACGAGGGACGGGTAGATCTCGGCGATCACGACCTCGATTCCGTCCAGCATTTCCTCGGTAACCGGGCCGCATTCGCCCAGTTCGAACGGCCATACGCGGGCATTCGGCCAGGCCTGCCGGAGGGCATGCACATGCGGGATGCCGGTCAGGCTCTGGCTGCCGACCGATCCTGCGCCGTAAAGTTGCCAGGACGACTTTGGCGACGCGCCCGGAACCGACCGCAGATGCTGCTCGGCGAGACGATATTCGGCGAGCGGCTTGTCAGGTGTGAACTCGGGTCTTGTTGTCGACAGGGTCGTCGCCTTGTCGGCCGGCGGCGCCCCCCAGAACGGGTACGGACCTTTCGAGATCGTGTAGTTGAGACCCGCCGCAATCGCGAAGCGCGGCCGGGAATTGTTGTCCGGCTTGTCCTTGTATCGGGTCGCAAGGTGCGCGTGCATCGCGGCCCAGGGGGCCTGCTTCGCGGTGTCGAGGCCGAGCGCCTTCGCGGTGCCCGCCGGATAGCCCAGCGAGAAGTCGAACCCCAGCAGCACCTTGTCGCCGCGCTTGGTGAGCTTCGCCACCATGTCCTCGATGAACGCGCGCGCCTTCAGGCGCGTGTCGATGTTCACCGCCTTGAACTGCAGCTTCAGCCGGGCGTCCTTCATCAGGACCCCGATCCAGATGGAATTGGGGCCGAGCGCGGGCTTCGCGGCCGCGCTCCAGTCCACCATGATGTAGGCGTCGAACAGGGCAGCCATGGCGTTACGCTATTTTGACCAGCATCTTGCCGGTATTGGCGCCGGTGAAGAGGCCGAGGAATGCCTCGGGCGCTTTCTCGATTCCGGCCATTACGGTCTCCTCGTACTTCATCTGGCCGCCCGCGATCCACTTCGCCATGTCGGCCAGGAAAGCCGGCTGCATGTCGGCATGGGTCGAGACGATGAAGCCCTGCAGCTTCAACTGCTTGCCGACTGCCTGGATGATGTTGTGCGGGCCGGTGGGGGTGCCGGTCTCGTTATACTGGGCGATCATTCCGCACAGTGCGAAGCGCGCCATCGGGCGGGCCATCTCGATGGCGGCCGTCAGGTGGTCGCCGCCGACATTGTCGAAGTACACGTCGATGCCCTTGGGCGCCGCGGCGCGCAGGGCGGCCACGAGGCCGTCAAAACCCTTGGCCTGCTTGTAGTCGATCACGTGATCGGCGCCGAGCGACTTGACCAGCGCGCACTTGTCCGCCCCGCCGGCCGAGCCGATGACGGTGGCGCCCTTGATCTTGGCGATCTGAACGACGGTCGAGCCGACTGCGCCCGCAGCGCCCGAGACGAACACGACGTCCGCGGGCTTCAGTTCCGCCACGCGCAGCAGGCCCGCATAGGCCGTCAGGCCCGGCATGCCCGCGATGCCCAGGAAGGCGCTCTCGGGCAGTCCGGTCGCGGGCAGTTTCTGGACGGCTGCTGCTGCAGGCTTCGCGGTCCAGGCCGTGCGCCAGCCGAGGAAGGAAGAGACGAGATCGCCGACCTTGTAGTCCGGATGCGCGGACGCCGACACGCGGCCGACCGCGCCGCCCTGCAGCGTCTCGCCGATCTGGAAGGGCGGCACATAGCTCTCGCGGTCATACATCCGGCCGCGCATGTACGGGTCCACCGACATCCAGGTGTTCATGACCTGGATTTCACCTTCGCCGGGCGCCGGCACGTCGATCGTCTTGGTCTGGAAGTCCGAAAGTTTCGGCATGCCCACAGGGCGGGCCGCGAGGGACCATTCGGTCGAAGTCAGCTTGGCCATGTCCATCACCTTTGCATTGTTTTGTCTGGGGTCCACATGAACTGGCTGGCGCGGCCTGTGAAGGGGGCTGGGCGAAGAATCCGGCCCGCCTGCGACACTTGCAGCCCGGCGCGCGCGGTGTCATGGCGGAAGGCAAAAGGGACGGGAAGCGGCATGACGAAGCTGAAAGTGGGCGTTGCAGGCGCCGGCGTGTTCGGAAACTACCACGCCCAGAAGGCCGCCGCCTCGGCGCGCGCGGACCTGATGGGCATCTTCGATGTCGATCTCGCCCGCGCCGAAAAGCTCGCCGAAACCTTCGGCACCAAGGGCTACAGCGACTATGCAGAATTCCTGAAAGTCTGCGATGCGGTTGTCATCGCGGTCCCGGCCACCTGGCACGAGAGCCTCGCGCGCCAGGCCATCGAGGCGCACTGCCATGTGCTGGTCGAAAAGCCGCTCGCCCTGTCCGGCAATGCGGCGCGCGACCTTGCCGATGAAGCTGCCGCCCGCGGCCGCATCCTGCAGGTCGGCCACCAGGAACGCTTCGTCGCCAACGCGATGGGCGTGCTTGCCATTCCGGAAGTGCCGCTGCTGGTCGAATCCGTGCGCTCCGGCCCCGCCGCGCCGGGCGGCCGCGCCGGCGACGTCTCCGTCATCTGGGACCTGATGATCCACGATCTCGATCTTGCCGCGATGATGCTGGGGCGTGAATTCACCGGCGTCGAGGCGACCGGGCGGCGCGTCCACTCATCCCATATCGACGAGGCCGAAGCGGTGTTCACCTATGCCGGCGGCGGCAAGGCGAAGCTGCGCGCCAGCCGCGCCGCAGAGTTCCGTGAACGGACGATGCGCGTGGTCTATCCCTCCGGCGAGATCGACATAGACTTCCTCACCCGCAAGCTGAAGAACACGACGCCCTACGAAGTGCGTGTGGACATAGCGGCAGACCTTCCCGATCCCCTCGGCGCCGCCGACGAAGGCTTCTACGCCGCCTGCCTCGGCCTCGCGCGCAGCCCCGTGCCCGCGCACGGCACGGTCGCTGCGGTGGCCATGGCGGAGGCGGCAGAGGCCGCCGTGCTCGCGGGCGTGGATCTGGCTAACTAAAAATCCGCTCATCCCCGCGCAGGCGGGGATCGAGTCAGGCAGGCTGATTCACGTGATCCCCGCCTGCGCGGGGATGAGTGGAACTGGGGTGTTCAGCCTGTGACCACGTCCCGGAATACGACGCGCGCCCCGGTACGCGTCTCCGCGGCCGACACGAGCTTCACCAGCTCCTGCGCCACCGCGCCCGGCGTGGGCAGCGTCATCGGATCCTCGCCCGGCATCGCTTCGGCGCGCATGCCGGTGCGCACGGCGCCGGGGTCGAACAGGTTGACGCGCAAGGCCATCTTCTCGGTCTCATCGGCCCAGGCTTTGACCAGCGCTTCGAGGCCTGCCTTGGAGGCCTGATACGGCCCCCAGAACGCGCGCGGGCGCGGCACGACGCCGGAGGTCACGAACACCGCGCGCGGCGCGTCCGACTGGTGCAGCAGCGGCCCGAGCGCACGGATCAGGTGCGCATTGGCGGTGAGGTTCACCTGGATGGTTTCCTCGAAGCTGCGCGGTCCGGTGGTCTCCAGCGGGCCGAGCGTGCCCAGCAGGCCGGCATTGGCCACGAAGCCGTCGAGATGCCCGAACTTCTCCATCAGCGCCTTGCCCAGCGTCTCGATGCCCTTGGTATCCTTCAGGTCCATCGGTACCAGAAGCGCCTCGGAGCCGAGCGCGCGGATTTCGTCGTCGAGCTTCTGCAAGGCGGCCTTGGAGCGCGCAACGGCGATCACGAGATCACCCTGCCGGGCAAGCTCAAGGGCAACAGCGCGGCCAATGCCGCGCGAGGCGCCGGTGACGAGAATGAGGCGGGGTGTCTTTGTCATCGCGCGGCGTGTAGCGCGCGGCCTACACGTCGTCCAGAAGCGATAGCTGGCGTTCCTTGTCCGCCTGGTCCTGCTGGTAGTCGACCAGCGGGGTCGGATACTCGCCGGTGAAATAGTGATCCGCGAATTGCGGGATCATGTTGTTGCGCAGCGGTTCGCCGATCGCTTTGTAGAGGCCGGGCACCGAGAGGAAGCCGAGGCTTTCGACCTTCAGCTCCTTCACCATCTCTTCGTGCGTGTGGGTCGCCGCGAACAGCTCTGACTTGCCGGCCATGTCGATGCCGTAGAAATCCGGGTTGAGGATCGGCGGGCTGGCGGAGCGGAAGTGGATTTCGCGCGCGCCGGCCTCGCGCACCATCTGCACGATCTTCTTGGACGTGTTGCCGCGCACGATGGAGTCGTCGACGAGGATCACGCGCTTGCCTTCGAGGGCGGCGCGGTTCGGGCTGTGCTTCTTGGAGATCGCCGTCTGCCGGCCGAGCTGCGTCGGCTGGATGAAGGTCCGCCCCACATAGTGGTTGCGGATGATGCCCATCTGGAACGGGATGCCGGAGGCCTCCGAGAAGCCCAGCGCGGCCGGCACGCCGGAGTCCGGCACCGGCACGATCACGTCGGCGTCGGCGGGCGTCTCGGCGGCGAGCTGATGGCCCATCCGGCGGCGCACTTCGTAGACCGAGCGGCCCTGGATGAAACTGTCGGGACGCGCGAAATAGACATACTCGAACGCGCACGGGCTCGGCGGGCGCGGCGCGAAGGCGCGGAAGCTCTCGAGGCCCTGTTCGGAAATCACGACGACTTCGCCGTTCTCGATCTCGCGCACGAACTCGGCGCCGATGATGTCGAGTGCGCAGGTCTCCGAGGCCAGCACATAGCCGGTGCCAAGACGGCCGAGCACCAGCGGGCGCAGGCCGATGGGGTCACGCGCGCCGATCAGTTTCTTGCCGGTGAGGCCAACGAGCGCGTAGCCGCCTTCGATCTGGTGCATCGCATCAATCAGGCGGTCGACGAAACGTTTCTTGGGGCTGCGCGCGACGAGGTGGAGAATCACCTCGGTGTCCATCGTGGACTGGAAGATCGCGCCGTCCTTGACGAGCTGCTGGCGCACCTGGCGCGCGTTCGTCAGGTTGCCGTTATGCGCGACCGCGAAGCCGCCGAGGGCAAGGTCGGCAAAGATGGGCTGGATGTTGCGCAGCATCGGCCGGCCTTGGGTCGAGTACCGGTTGTGGCCGATGGCGGAATGGCCGGGCAGGCGCTGGCGCAGGTCGCCGCCGAAATGCTCGCCGACGAGACCCATGTGGCGTTCGGAGTTGAAGCGCTTGCCGTCAAAGCTGACGATCCCGCAGGCTTCTTGTCCCCGGTGCTGCAGCGCGTGCAGGCCGAGGGCCGTCAGCAGGCTCGCTTCCTTGTTCCCGAACACGCCGAATACGCCGCACTCTTCGCGTGGCTTGTCGTTATCATTGTCGAAATAGGCCATCGGAAGGTCCGACTCGCTTTGGGGGGCCAGTGTCGGAGCGGGATATAGTTCGCTTTGGCCACGGGCGAAAGGGCGGACCTGTCATCTGGATGTCATGACGCCGGGTCGCGCCTCAGAGCATCCGCGCAGGCGTCAGTTTCGGATGGATAACCATAAGGTCAAACAGCGACTCCGGCGGAATTTGCACGATGTCGGAAGCCTCAGGCGCCTCGCTCGCTGTGGCGCCGTACCAGTCGAGCCCTATGGGTGTCCGCCGCCATTCGCGCGACAGGTCCGTTTCCGGCAGGTTGGCGAGGTCGAACCATGCGGTTTTTGCGCTCGCATCTGCCAGCAGGCCGTTCAGCGTACCCGGCTGGGCCTTGCGCGAGATCCGCACCTGCGGCGCGTCTGGCGCATTGCCGGCACTCGTGGGGATCGCCAGGAAGGTCGCCTCAGCAAACTCCTGGATCAGCACGGTGTAATTCTTGCCGAGCTTCCGGCGCAGCACGGAGCCGCTCGGCACGTACCCCGCGAAATCGCCCGAAGGGCTGCCGCCGGCGACATGCGTGTTGTGCCCCCAGAACACCGCCGCCTGGTCCTTGGCGAGGGCGACCGCGTTGTCCGCCATGAACACATCACGCCGGCTCCAGTATTCCGGCGTCGCGAGGTTCAGGTCGCCGTCGGCGGTCTCGTGCTCGAACGCGCTGAGGCCCTGCCAGGCGCGGCGCGCCGTGAAGGCGGCGTCCTCCAGACCGGCCGCGTTCAGTTCGGCTTCCAGCATGCGGCACGCCGCCTCCGCCTCGGCGCGCTGGGCCGACGTGATCTGCTTCAGCATCAGGTCGTGCCGGGCGGCGCGGGCATCGGTCGTCAGGATCGGCGCGAGCGCGGCGCCGATCGCGTCTGCCGCGCCGGAATCGATGGTGGCGAGGGCCGCGAGCGCGTCGCCCGCGTCCTGGCTGCTGGCCTGGCAGTCCACACCGATCACGCGCACGCGCCGGTCCGCATTGACCGCGTTCCAGCCGCGCAGCCAGGCGAGCAGGTCGGCCATAACTTCGGTTTTCAGGATGCGGAACACCGGCGCCTGTTTCACCGCCTCGGCGGCCAGCAGCCCGGTCGGCGCGCCGGAAGCATACTTGTCGAGCTGGGCGCAGCCGGTGCGGTTGGCTTCCAGCAGCACGGAGCGCAGGCCGTGGTTCTCCACCATCGCCTGGATCAGCACGGACTTCAGCAGCACATCTTCATGCGAGCCGTGCGTGGCTTCCCCCAGCCCCGCCATGCGCGCGGAGGCGAGGCGTTTGGCGAGGGCTTTGACGCCCGGATCGTCGGGCGCGAGGTTGCGGATCGGCACTGCCTGCGCAGCCAGCAGGCTGGTCATCGTCGGCGCCAGCGAGGTGGGCGGCAGTGTATCCGTGCCGGTCTGCGTGGCGCAGGCTGACACCAGCGCCACCGAGGCAGAGGCCAGCAGGAAATTGCGCCGGGAGAGCGGGGCAGGGCGGTGCGTCATGAACTTCCTCCCCTCACGGATGGGTGCGGGGCGCAGACTAGCGAACCCTGCCAAGGCATCAAGTTCAGTCGCCTGAGGCGGGTGCAACCGGCGCAGCGCTGCGGCTGACTTCGCGCGCCTCGCCGGTGGCTGCGTCGGCGGCGCGGGCGAGGATCGGGTAGCTCAGGCTGTCCTGAATGAACGGCGGAACGCGCTCTTCCTCAAGCCCGACCGAGAGCAGCACGGCAAAGAACACGAGCGCGACGCCGCCCCGGATCACCCCGAACACAAGCCCGGCAATATGGTCGAACAGGCCGATGTCACCGTTTGTCATGATGGATTTTGACAAGGATTGTCCCAGCCACGCGACAATAACGTAGACAATCAGGAACGCCGTCACGACGAGAATGATGTCAGGCGCGAGCGGATGACTGCCGGCGGGCAGCAAGTCCGCAACCGTACCGTGAAGGAACTTCCGCGCGTAGTAGGCGGCGGCCAGGGCGCCGATGAAGGCGCCCAGTGTGGCAAGCTCGCGCAGGAACCCGCGCGCAAATGCCATGATCGCGGAAATGACCATGACACCTAGCGCGATGCCGTCAAAAGCAGAAATGTTTTCAAGCATTTGCAGCGTCCGGCGCGAGGAGTTCCACAAGCGCGATAAGCCGCGCAATCGGGGTCACCGTCAAGCCGCCGTCTGCCGCAGGGCTGCTGTCCGGACCATACGCCCGCTGGAAGCCCAACCGTGCCGCCTCCTTGAGCCGCTGATCCATCCGCGGCGCCGCCCGAACCGCTCCGGAGAGGGCAATTTCTCCAAAGAAAACACTGCGCGCCGGAACCGGATTGCCCGAGAGCGACGACAGCAGCGCCGCCGCGGCGGCGAGGTCTCCCGCCGGCTCATTGATCCGGTAGCCGCCGGCGACGGAGAGGTAGACATCCATGCCGGCAAAGTTCAGCCCGCAGCGGGTCTCCAGCACCGCCATGATCATCGCGAGGCGCCCGGAATCGAAACCGATCACGGAGCGCCTTGGCGTGCCGAACGGGCTCTTGGCGACGAGGGCCTGAACCTCTGCCAGCACGGGCCGTGAGCCTTCCATCGCCGCAAACACGGCAGTTCCGCCGCCCGGCTCGGCATCGGCCGACAGGAACAGCGCGGAGGGCTCCTTGGCGGGCGTGAGGCCGAGGGCGTGCATCTCGAAGATGCCGATCTCGTCGGTCGGCCCGAAGCGGTTCTTCACCGCTCGCAGGATACGGAATTGGTGGCCGCGCTCGCCCTCGAAATAGAACACGGCATCGACCATGTGCTCGACCACGCGCGGCCCCGCGATGGTGCCTTCCTTGGTGACGTGGCCGACGAGGACCAGCGCCGCGCCGGACTTCTTCGCCCAGCGCACCAGCTCCTGCGCGCAGGCCCGCACCTGCGCGACCGAGCCGGGCGCTGCTTCCAGCGCGTCGGACCAGACCGTCTGGATCGAGTCGATCACGACAAAGCCGGGATTGGCTTCCTTCAGCGCCGAGAGGATCTTGCGCAGGTCCGTCTCGGTCGCGAGCTGGACCGGCGAGTTCGCAACCTTCAGCCGCCGGGCGCGCTCCTGGATCTGCGCTGCGGCTTCCTCGCCGGAGACGTAGACGGTCTTCACGCCGTTGCGGGCGAGGCGGGCTGCGGCCTGCAACAGCAGCGTGGATTTGCCGATGCCGGGATCGCCGCCGATCAGCGTGGCGGAGGACGGCACGATGCCGCCGCCGAACACGCGGTCGAGTTCTTCCACGCCGATGAGCACGCGCGGCGGTGTCTCGACATCGGAATTGAGCGCGATGAACTCGGTCTTGGGCCCGCGCTTGGTGGGTGTCTTCTCGGCTTTCAATGCGCCGGGCGGGGCGCTGCTCGCCTCCTCGACCAGCGTATTCCACTCCCCGCACGCCTCGCAGCGGCCAGCCCATTTGGCGTGCACGGCGCCGCAGGCCTGGCAGACGAAGGCAGAGGTTGAGGCTTTGGCCATGGCGGAGGGTTAGGCGGCTTTGGACCGGAAGAAAAGAGGAGCAGGCCGCAGGGTTAAACCTGCGCTTCGGCCGGGCGCGCTTTCAGCGGCGACTTCAGGAAAGAGGAAGAGACAATCTCCAATCCGGGGCATCGCTTCTCGATTTCAAACAGGATCTCGCCCACCTCCCGGTCGGCGGTCGACAGTTTCAGGTAGATCTGGTCGGCGGCCCGCCGCTTGTCGCCCTTGCCGCGAAGCCCCTGGAAGAGGCCGATCACCGGGTTGGCCGTGCGCCGAACGAACTGGAGGTGGTTGAGGCCAACCACGACATGTTCGACATCCTCCCAATAATACTTGCGCCGCAGCCAGCCATACAGGCCCTCGACCCCGTGTTCGGTCAGGCGCAATGCCGGTTGGCGCGAAAACAGGTTGAGGAAGAGGCCGATCAGGTCGATCGCCATAGCCGCGTTGACGGTGGCCATCAGGAAGATGAATCCTTGCAGCGTGCCGCGCGGCTCGGCTTCGATGAAGGCCTGGAACGGCGGGTGGTATAGCGCCAGCAGGAGCGGCGCCGCGATCAAGGCCGCCAGGAAAAGATGCGGACCAATGTTGCCCGCCCGGGCGGTGTCACGCACGTCAAAGGGCTGGTCGAACAGGTTCATGGGCCTCATCCCGTCTCTTGCCGATGACCCTACACGCCCAAGCTGAATCGACGCTTAAGCGGGCGACGGTCCCGATTGGCTGGCCGGGCGCGTGATAGGCCGCTACAGGGACCAGCATGAAACATGTCGCGATCATCGGCGCGGGGCCTGCGGGTCTCATGGCAGCAGAAGCTGCGCTGGCGCAGGGCGCGCGGGTAGACATCTACGACGCGATGCCGAGCGCGGGACGCAAGTTCCTGATGGCGGGCAAGAGCGGGCTGAACATCACGCATTCGGAGGACGAGGCGCAGTTCCGCCAGCGCTATGATGCGCCGGATGCGCGGCTTGCGGCGATGGTGGAGGCGTTCGGGCCGTCCGAGATCGTCAAGTGGATGGCGGCGCTCGGTATCGAAGCGCATGTCGGCTCGTCGGGGCGAGTGTTTCCGATCGGGATGAAGGCCTCTCCGCTGCTGCGCCGCTGGCTGGCGCGGCTGGGGGAGGCGGGGGCGAAGTTGCACACGCGCCATCGCTGGGCGGGGTGGGATGAGGCTGGCGCGCTCACCTTCGAGACGATGACCGGGCGCGTGGCCGTCAAGGCGGACGCGGTGGTGCTTGGGCTGGGCGGCGCGAGCTGGAAGCGGCTTGGCTCGGACGGGGCGTGGGCGGATATTCTCGCCCAAAAGGGCGTGGCGCTGGAGGCTTTCGCGCCGTCGAATTGCGGGTTCATTGCGGACTGGTCGGCGAAGATGGCGGCGTATGAAGGCGCGCCGGTCAAGGGCGTTTCATTGTCCGCCAACGGACAAAGTGTGCGGGGCGATTTTGTCATCACGAAATCTGGCATCGAGAGCGGCGCGGTCTATCCGCTCGCCGCCGCGCTGCGCCGGGACCTCGCCAAGAAACGCCGGGCCATCCTGACTATCGACCTTCTTCCGGAGACGGACGAAGCCGCACTGACGGCGCGTCTCGCCGCGCAGCATCCGAAGGACTCCTTCTCCAACCGCCTGCGCAAGGCCGCCCGCATCGACGGCGCGAAGGCCGCGCTGCTGTTCGAAGTCACCAAGGGCGCGCCGCCGCGCGCCGCCGAAGGCCTCGCCCGCCTCATCAAGGCCCTGCCGCTGACGCTCACCGGCACCGCCCCGATGGACACCGCCATCTCCACATCCGGCGGCGTGCCGTGGGAGGCGTTGGGCGACGGCCTGATGCTAAAGGCTTTGCCAGGAGTTTTCTGCGCGGGCGAGATGATTGCGTGGGATGCGCCGACGGGCGGCTACCTGCTGACGGCATGTCTCGCGACGGGGCGCGTGGCGGGGCAGGCGGCGGCAATCATTTAAATCGCCGGCTGGATCGGTCCTTCGGCTCGTCCGTGTACGAACTGGTCCACGTAGGCGTTGCCGCTGTTCATCACGTCTGCCGCAGGCCCGCGCCAGATGATCTTGCCTTCGAAGAGCATGGCGATTTCGTCGGCGATCTTGCGGGCGCTGGCCATGTCGTGGGTGATCGAGACGGCGGCGGCGCCGAGGCCGCGGACCATTTCGACGATAAGGTCGTTGATGGCGTCGGCCGTGATCGGGTCGAGGCCGGTGGTGGGTTCGTCGAAGAAGATCAGGTCCGGCTCGGAGATGATCGAGCGGGCGAGGGAGACGCGCTTCTGCATGCCGCCGGAAATCTCGGCCGGGTAAAGCGATGCCACGTCCGAGCCCAGACGGACTTTCTTCAGGGTCTCGATGGCGCGTTCCCTGGCGTCCTTGCGTTTCGCGCCCGGCGTATTGATCAGGCGGAAGGCGACGTTTTCCCAGACGGTCAGCGAATCGAACAGCGCGCCGGACTGGAACAGCATGCCGACCCGTGCGCGCATCTTCTCGCGCGCCTTGCCGTTCGCTTTCGTCACGTCCTCGCCGTCGAAGAAGATCCGGCCCTTGTCGGGCGTCATCAGGCCGAGCGCGTTCTTCAGCATAACCGACTTGCCCGAGCCCGAGCCGCCGATCACCACGAGGCTCTGCCCGCGCGCCACTTCCAGGTCGACGCCGCGCAGCACCTGTTTCGTCCCGAAGGATTTCTCGACGCCTTCCAGTTTCAGCAGCGGCCCGCTCATAGCCCGATCTCCACGAAGAGGGTCGACAGGACATAGTTGAAGGCCAGCACGAGCACCGCCGCGCCGACCATCGAAAGCGTTGCCGCGCGGCCGACACCGGTGGCGCCCGCCTGGCTGCGGTCGCCCTGGTAGCAGCCCATGATGGCGATGATGCCGCCGAACAGCACGGCCTTGATCAGGCCGACGAGGATGTCGTCACGGGTGACGAAATCGACCGTGTTGCGCAGGTAGACGGTGGAGTCGAAGCCGAGGCCGTAGACGCTGACCAGCCAGCCGCCCATCACGCCGATGATGTTCGCCGCCATCACCAGCAGCGGCAGGGTGGCGAGGGCCGCGATTAAGCGCGGCGCATAGAGATAGCGGTAGCGCGAGGCAGAGAGCGTCTCGAGCGCATCGATCTGTTCGGTCACGCGCATCGCGCCGATCTCGGCGGCGATGCCGGCGGAAACGCGGCCCGCCAGCATCAGGCCGGTGATCGTCGCCCCCAGCTCGCGCGAGATGCCGAGCACCACGATGTTGGGCACGAACTGCTCGGCGCCGTAACGGCTGCCGCCTTCGTAGATGTTGAGGGCGAGGGCGGCGCCGATGAACACGGCGGCGAGGCCGACGACAGGCAGGGAATAGAACCCGATCCGCACCATCTGGCGCAGGATCTCCCCGCCATACCAGCGCGGGGTGACCGCCGCGATCTTCACGCGGCCGGCGAACACGGCCAGCCGGCCGATCTCGGCGAACAGGCCCAGCGTGATGCGGCCGACAAGTTGCAAAGGGTTCGCCATGATCGGCCTCAGCGATAGTTGCGTTGCACGCGGGGGCCAAGCCCTGTCAGCAGCTCATAGCCGAGGGTGCCGCAGGCGGCTGCCTGCGCTTCAAGTTTGGCGTGCTCGCCGAGGAATTCAACACGTGCGCCGGGCTTTATCGCTTTCGGTCCGTCGGTGATGTCCAGGGTCACCAGATCCATCGAGATCCGCCCGGCAACCGGGCAGGCGACGCCGTCCACCCAGCCTTTCAGCTTGCCGGACCCGCTGCGCATCAGGCCGTCGGCATAGCCGATGGCGCAGGTTGCGAGCAGCCGGTCCTCGGTCAGCGAATGGGTCGCGCCATAGCCGACGGTGGTATCCTTGGCGCCCTTGAAAACATTGATGATCGTGGCTTCCAGGATGACGCCGGTCTTCAGCTGCACGTTGGCGGGCGGGGTGGTGCCGCCGTAGAGGGCGAGGCCGGGCCGGGTCAGGTCGAAGCCGTAATTCTTGCCGAGGAAGCAGCCGGACGAGTTCGCAAGGCTGGCGGGCGTGTCCGGGAACGCGTCGGCGACATCCTCGAAGGCCCGGCGCTGCTGCAGGTTCATCGGGTTTTGCGGCTCGTCGGCGCAGGCGAGGTGGCTCATCACCAGCACGGGGGCGAGGCGGCGGATGGCGGTTGCCTCGGTGTCGATCAGCGCGGGGCTCAGGCCCAGCCGGTTCATGCCGGTGTCGACATGGATGGCGCAGGTGCCGCGCGGGGCGGTGGACCAGAGTTTCAGGTGCAGTTCGCTGGAGAGGACGGCGGTGAGTTCGGCGTCGCGGTAGGCGGCCAGTTCGCCGCGCATCGGGCCGTTCAGCACGAAGATGCGGGGGCCTTTGCCGACCACCTTGCGCAGGGCTGTGCCTTCATCGAGGTAGGCGACGAAAAAGGTCTGGCACCCGGCGGTCTTCAGCGCCTTGGCAATCTTGGCGGCGCCGAGGCCGTAAGCATCCGCCTTCACGACGGCCGCCGTCGTCGCCCCCGGATGCAGGGCATCAAGGGTGCGCCAGTTGTCCACGATATTGGACGTCAGCACGGTTGCGCGGGGGAGGAAGCTCATGGGATCAAGGGCTAGGCGAGATTGCGGGCAATGTCATCCCGGCTATTTCCGGCCCTCGTGATGGGCCACCCAGGCTGTGCCTTTCATGTTCCAGACGGGCGTGAAGAACACCATCCAGACAATCAGCAGGATCATCCCGCCGGCCGGGACGACGGCGATCTTCTGCGGCCCGAACCAGTCCACCAGCGCGCCCATCAGGGCGGCGCCGAACGGCGCGCCGGCCATGAAGCCCAGCTGGTAGATCGACAGCACGCGCGCCAGTTTTTCCTTCGGCGCCGAGTCCTGCACGATCGAGCGGCTCATCGCGATCGAGATGCCGGCGGCGAGGCCCCAGACGAACACGATGCCGAGGAACATCCAGTGCGGCACGGTGCCCATCATCATCAGGATGCTGGCCGAGGCGACGAACTGGGCGACCAGCAGCAGGCGGCCCTGCCGCTTGATCCGCTTGAACACGGCCAGGACGGCGGAGGAGACGAAGGCGCCCATCCAGAAGGTCACGAACATGTCCCGGATGCCGGACGAGCCGAAATGGTAGACATCCCGGTTGATGATCGGCAGCACCACCAGGAAGGAGCCGATGACGAATACGCCGACGCCGAACATCAGCGTCGTCATCGCCCAGAGCTTGGGGTCGGCGCGAACGGCGCGCAGTCCGTCGAGGATGGCGCTCAGGGTCGAGCCGGGGCCCTTGCCGCTGGATTTGATCGGGCGTCCGCGCGCCAGCATCAGGGCAAAGCCTGCGCCGCTCGCCAGCGCCGCGCCCTGCGCGATCAGCAGCGCTTCGGCGGAAATCGGCCCGATGCTGAACCCGCCCAGCCAGGCGGGCATCCGGGTCGCCTTGTCGGCATAGCCCGCCAGGATGAGGCCGGCGATCTGCGCGAGGAACTGGGCCATCGTCGCCAGCGTGACCCCGAGCTGAAGGGTCACGCCCGATCCCACCCGGCTGCGGCGCGAGACGACTTCGTTCACGATGGAATCGCGCGCAGGCATCATGAAGGCGCCAATGGTGCCGATGGCGAGGGCATAGACGATCATCGCCGGGTAGGTGAGCTGGCCGCGGGCGATGGCGAAGGCGAGGAACATGGCGGGCACCGCCGCCAGAAGGTGCAGGAGGATCAGGAGGCGGCGTCCGTCGGCGCGCTCGGCCACGACGCCGCCGATCAGCAGGAAGATCACCGAGGGCAGGGACAGCGCCATGTTGGCGAGGCCCAGGGCCAGGCCGTCGAGGTGGAGGTGGTCGCGTCCGGTGATCAGGTAGGGAAACAGCACCAGCTGCAGGCCGAAGGCCATGAACCAGCTGCACTGGACGGCCAGATAGGCCGGCAACTCGATTTTCACCCCGCGGCGCAGGCGTTTGGCGCGCCAGTGGTTGGCGCTGACGATAAAGCTGGCGCCGGCGCCCAGCGCTTCGCTGAGGCCGCTGACGGGCGAGGTCACGCTTTCGGAGGCCTGTTCGGCCATGTCGTCGACAATCTTGTCGATGTCGCCGCTCATCAAGGTACGCTCCCGCCACTGCGGCGGGACAATAGGTAGGCCGGCCCGCCAAGGAAAGGGGCCACGCCCCCGTTGGGGTAAGAGTGCGTGAACTACCCTTGTGGTTGCGCTGGAACGGGCCTGCCGCTAGGCTTCAGTATCGGCATGGGCGTCCGAGGAGGCTCCTCGCATGAGCGCATTTCGTGTGGCTGCCAGCTGGCTGCTGGCCATCGGCCTTGCCGTTTTCTTCCTGCACGTCACGCTCCATCCCTGGCCGGATCCCGTGCCCGGCTACGTGAAACTGTATGATGCGCCGGGCGAAAACCTCCTGTTTGCGGCCCTCGCCGAAGGATCGGGTGTCTCGATTTTCGAGCCGGCGGGGCGGTTTGTGTCGGCCATCATCGAGCTGCTTGTGGCGCTGATGCTGCTGGTTCCGCTGAGCCGCCGGTTCGGGGCGGCCCTGTCCGTCATCATCCTCGGCGCCGGCGTGGCGCTCCACCTGTCGCCCTGGATGGACCGGGAGATCGCCCTGCCGGAAGGCGGCACCGACGGGGGAACCCATTTTCTCGTTTACGTGATCTTCCTCGCCCTCGCCCTGCTCCTTCTGGTGGTGCATCCCGGAAGCCGGAACCGGTTCTGACCGGCAGAAAAACAAACGGGAATTAAGGCCGGTCCACGTCTCGTTAACTGTTGGCTGCGAGATTCCGTCAGTTACGGCGGGCCTGTCCACATGAGCGAATCGTCTCAGTCCTCTGCGCCCAAGCCGCAAAGCGCGGCCCAGGATGCGCTGGTACGGCGTCTGATCGACGTCGTTGCGATGCCGGGATCACGCATCCCGCCGCAGGACCGTGCGATGGCGGGCGACATCCTCCTCGACATGCTGCTGCACGTCACGGACCGCGAACGCTATCTCTGCGCCTCGCGCCTCGCGGTCTGCCGCGACGCGCCGCGCCGCATCCTGCGCTATCTCGCCCAGTGCTCTTTCACGGTGGCCCGGCCATTGCTGGAAGAAAGCGACGCGTTCGATGCCTGCGACCTCGTCGAGATAGTCCAGAACGGCACTGCCGAGCACCGTTCGGTGATTGCGCGCCGCCGCAACCTCTGTGTCTCGGTCACCGCCAGCCTTGTGCAGGTGGGCGAACCGCATATCGTGCGCGAAGTGCTGGCGAACCGGAACGCCCCGCTGTCGGAAGCGACCTTTGATCGCCTGATCGCCTTGTCGCGGGAAGAGCCTTCCCTCTGCCCCGTGCTCGCCGAACGGATCGAACTGCGCGCTTCACATGCCATGGCGATGTTCTGGTGGGCCGACAGCGCGACCCGCCGAAAAATACTGACACGCCATGCGTCGGAACGCTCCGAAATGATCGCGATCTGCCGGGATGTCTTTGAAATGGCCGCCGCCGAGGGCTGGTCCGACCCGGTCAGCCGCAAGGCCCTGCAACTGATCGAGCGGCGCCAGCGCAATCGCGGCGCCATCGAGCGCAGCCCCTACGACAGTCTCGAAGGCGCCGTCACCGCAGCCGCCGCCAGCGGCATCGACGGGGAACTCGTGCAGGAAATCGGCTACCTCGCCGGCATCAAGCCCGTCACCGCCGCCAAGATCCTCTCCGATCCAGGCGGCGAGGGCCTCGCGGTGCTCTGCAAATCGACCGGGCTGAAGCGCGAATATGTGCGGATGATGTGGACCGCGCTGCGCCGCCCCATCGAAGACGCGCCCGGAGAGCTCAATCCGGTGTTCGCGAATGTCGCCGAAACCTACGAAGTCCTGTCGGTCGCCAAGGCCCAGACGACCCTGCGATACTGGAACTGGTCGCTGTCATCGGCCTACTCGCCGGGCGGCCTGCGCCAGGCCCAGGACATGGGCACCCCGGCGAATGAAGAAATGGAGTACTCCACCTCGCAGCGCACGGCCAGGCTGGTTTTCGGAAATTAGGTCGCGCTTCGGCGAAACAGGCTTTTCAATTCCGGCTCAGGCCTTTAGGTCAGGCGTTCACCAAACGGGACTGATCCAGGAACAGGGGCGCTGTGGCGTACTTACTCGGAATTTTCTTCGCGATCCTCGCGTTCTGGATGGGCAACTCCGGCTATTACAAGCCGCTGATGCTCGGTTTTGCAGCGCTGTCCATCACGGTCACGCTGTTCGCCTGCGCGCGCATGCAGCTGATCGACCGGGAAGGCGCGCCTTATGTCCGTCTCTTCGGCTGGCTTGCCTACTATCCCTGGCTGACCTGGGAAGTGATCAAGTCCAACTGGGTGATCATCAAGGCCTGCCTGCGCGCGGATCTCGATATCCATCCCGCGCTGGTGAAGATCAAGACGGTGTGCAAGTCGGATCTAGCGAAGGTGACGTTCGCAAACTCCATCACGCTGACGCCCGGCACTGTCACGGTCGAGATCGAGGGCGACAAGCTGCTGGTACACGGTCTGTATGAAGCCAGCACCGTGCCTGAAGCCTTCCTCGAGATGGACCGCCGCTGTGCCCGTGCGGCTGACCCGGCAGAGAAACGCGCATGACACTTGCCGCGCTCTTCGCCGTCCTTGTCGGGATGTGTCTCCTGCTCGTGCGCGCCCTTCTCGGGCCGACACTTTATGACCGCGTGCTTGCAGTAAATTCCTTCGGTACAAAGACCGTTTTGCTCCTCGGCCTGCTCGGCTTCGTTATGGGCCGTCCTGACTTTCTGGACATTGCGATCCTCTACACCCTGATCAACTTCGTCTCGACCATCGCGGTCCTCAAATTCTTCCGATACCGCTCCTTCCAGGTGCCGCTCGCGCGCCGCGGGGACGGCATCTCGAACGGAGGCGACAACTGATGGCCGAACTGTTCGCCCTGCTCGCCAATGTCTGGGATACCGTGCGCTTTCCGCTTGGCGGGGCAGCCTGCCTGTCCGGCGCCATACTGTGCATCATCGGCACCATTGGCGTCCTGCGCTTTCCTGATTTCTACACCCGGGTACATGCGGCCAGCATTACCGACACGTCGGGCGCCGGCCTTGTGGTGGTCGGCATGGTCCTGATGGCGCCCAGCTGGATCGTGGTCGTGAAGCTGTTCTGCATCCTGGGCTTCCTGCTGCTGACCAGCGCAACCGCCTCACATGCGCTCGTCAACGCTGCCCACACCGCGGGCCTGCAGCCGAAGATCGGCCCCATGGCGAAACGCGGACATGACGATGAAGAGGAGGGCGCCCATTGACCGATGCCGTGCTTGGCGGAACCGGGACCGCCCTCATCAACATCCTTCTGCTTGCCATCCTGTTCGTCGTGGCGATTGCGATCGCGCGGCTGCGCAGCCTGTTCGCCATCGTCATGCTGTCGGGTGTCTACTCGCTCGTCTCCGCCGCCTGGTACATCCTTGTCGACGCGGTCGATGTGGGCTTTACCGAGGCGGCCGTCGGGGCGGGGATGTCGACTGCCGTCCTGCTTGGTGCGATGCTGCTCACGGCGCGCACGGCCAAGCCTGAAAAACCGTTCTCGCGCCTGGGCCCGTTCATCGTCTGTCTGGCTGTCGGCGTGATGCTGATCTACGCGACGATCGATCTGCCGGCACTCGGCGATCCCACGTCCCCGGCGAATGCGGGGGTGGGGCTGACCTTTCTGCAGGTCAACTGGTACGATACGGGTGTGCCGAACGTCGTTACCTCTGTACTCGCTAGCTATCGCGGCTTCGACACGCTCGGCGAAACCGCCGTGGTGTTCACTGCGGGGCTCGCGGTGGCGCTGCTGCTCGGTTTTGGCGAGCGATCGCTGGCCGAAACCCTTCGCCGCAGCCCGCAACCCGAAACGCGTCCGCCATCTGTGCCCAGGGACGGGGATGCGACATGAAGGGTGATCACCACATGATCCTGCGCGTCATCGCAAAGTGCCTGATACCGCTGATCCTGATCTACGCGTTTTACGTGCAGTTCCACGGCGAGGTCGGGGCCGGCGGCGCTTTCCAGGCGGGGGTCGTGCTTGCGGTGGCGTTGATCCTGCATTCGCTGGTGTTCGGCCTGACGGCCACCATGCGGGCCGTGCCCCCCTGGTTCACGCGCGCGCTGTCGGCTGTCGGGGTGCTGGTCTATGCCGGCGTTGGCGTCTGGGCGATGCTGAACGGCGGGGCCTACCTTGAGTACCAAGCCCTGTTCCTGGAGCCGCCGGGTGGTCATGACGGACAACATGCCGGCATCATCATCATCGAACTCGGCGTCCTGTTCGCGGTCTCCGGCGGGTTGAGCACCATTTTCTACGCGCTCGCCGGACGCGTGGCCGAAATCCGCGACGAGGACTGGTAGCATGTGGGAATTCATTCTCGACCGCGCGGGCTATTGGGCCATCATCGGCCTGATGATGATCGGCCTCTTCATCGCGTTCTCGGCAGAGAACCTGATCAAGCGGCTGGTCGGCCTGTCACTGTTCATGACGACGATCTGCCTCTTCTACGTCACCCTCGGCAAGATCACCGGCGGCACGGCGCCCATTTTGCTGAAGGCAGACATGCCAGACCATTATGGCAGCCACGCAGCAGAGGGGGCTGAGGCGCACCTTGCCGCTGCGGGCAGCGAGCGCTTCGCCGACCTCGTCCACACCTATTCGAACCCCCTTCCGCACGTTCTCATGCTGACGGCCATCGTCGTCGGCGTCGCCACGCTGTCGGTCGGGCTCGCACTCATCGTCCGCATCCGGGAAGCCTACGGCACGATCGAAGCCGATGACATCCGCGCAATGGACATCGAGGCAGCGATTGCCCAGGAAGCGCAAGCCGAAAAAGACCTGAATGAGGCTGCGGCGTGATCCTCGAACTCTTGCTTACCTCTGCGCCGGACTGGGCGATCCGTCATGCGGCCGTGCTTGTCGTGGTCGTGCCGCTTATCATGGCGCCGATCCTGGCGCTGAGCCCCAGCGGACGCCTCGCGTGGTTCCTGGCCCTGCTGGCGACCGCCGCGTCGACCTATTTTGCCATCCTGACGCTTGGCATCGTGCAATCGACACCGGGCGGCATCATCGAATACTGGATCGGCAACTGGTATCTCATCGGGATCGAGTTCCGCGTCGACGCCCTTAACGCGATGATCCTTCTGATCGTCTCCGGCATGGCCTTCCTCGCCACCGTTTTCGCCTGGCCCACGATCCTTGCCGATGTCGAAAAACAGAAGATCTCCCTGTTCCTGTGCGCTTTCCTGCTCTGCTTCGCCGGGCTTTGCGGCGTTGCAGCCACCGGCGATGCATTCAACCTCTTCGTCTTCCTCGAGATCAGTTCACTGTCGACCTATGTCCTCGTCGCCATGGGGGCACGAAACGACCGGCGGGCACTGCCTGCAGCGTTCGACTATCTGATCGTGGGCACGCTCGCGGCCAGTTTCTACATCATCGGTGTGGGCTTCCTGTACGCGGCTACCGGTACGCTCAACATGGCCGAGATGGCCGCGCAGCTTCCGGCCCTGGCAGGCAACCGTTCCGTTCAGGTCGGGTTTGCATTCATCGTCGTCGGGCTGGGTCTCAAGGCGGCCATGTGGCCGCTGCACCAGTGGCTGCCGAACGCCTATTCCTACAGCCCGAGCTTCGTGACGATGTTTCTCGCTGCAACCGCCACGAAGGTTGCCCTCTACGCGCTGATCCGCTGGCTGTTCACGATCTTCAACCCGGACTACTCCTTCGAACAGGCCATCTTCACCTGGGTGCTGGCGCCGCTCGGCATCGCCGCAATGGTCATCTGCTCGTTCCAGGCCGTGTTCCAGACAGATGTGCGCCGCATGCTCGCCTATTCATCCGTGGCGCAGGTCGGCTACATGATCCTCGGCATTTCCATTGCCACCGCGGCGGGTGTGTCGGCGGGGCTGCTGCACCTGTTCAACCACTCCCTGATGAAGGGCGCGCTCTTCATGGCGCTGGCCGGTGTCTGCCTGACCTACAAGGGCACCACGGTCCGGGACTTTGCCGGTCTCGGCCGCAGCGCGCCCTTCACGATGTCAGCCTTCGCCATCGCCGGCCTGTCACTCATCGGCGTGCCGCTGACGGCGGGCTTCATGTCGAAACTTCAGCTCGGCTACGCCCTGTTCGATCATGGCTGGTGGTGGGCGGTTCTGTTCGTCGTCTTCTCGAGTTTCCTCGCCGTGTTCTATGTCGGGCGCCTGCTGCAGGCGATCTTCTTCGAGGCGCCGGCCAATCCCGGCAGGCACCGCAAGGAGGCGCCGCTGATCGTGCTGGTGCCGCTCTGGATACTGGCGCTCGCCAACATCTATTTCGGCATCGATGCCAGTTTCCCGGTTGGCCTTGCCAATGACGGCGCGGCTGCGGCCCTCGGTCTGGAGGCCCTCCAATGACGCCGGACATGCTGATTGCCGCAGCCCTTATCCTGCCGCTCGTCATTGCGGCCGGCATTGCCGCGTTCGGGAAGTTCCCGAACCTGCGTGAAGGCGTCACGATCATTGGCTCGATTGCCCTGTTCGCCGTCGTCGTGCAGCTGACGATGCTTGTCTCGTCCGGCGCCCGTCCGGAACTTTATGTCGGTGAGGCGATCCCCGGCCTCGCCTTTGCCTTCAAGCTCGAGCCGCTCGGCGCCTTGTTCGCCGTGGTCGCCAGCGGTCTCTGGATCGTCAACTCGTTCTACTCCATCGGCTACATGCGCGGGAACCGCGAGCGCAACCAGACGCGCTTCTACATCTGCTTCGCCATCGCGCTCTGCGGCGCGATGGGCGTTGCGATGTCGGGCAACCTGTTCACGCTCTTCGTCTTCTACGAAATCCTGACGCTCTCGACCTACCCGCTGGTGGCGCACAAGGGCGACGCAGCGGCCCAGCGCGGCGCGCGCATCTACCTCCTCACGCTGCTCGGCACTTCCATCGGCTTCCTGCTCACCGCCATCATGTGGACCTGGTTCCTGGCCGGCCAGCGTCTCGATTTTGTCGATGGCGGCCTGCTGGCCACCGCTGAAATCTCGCCCATCGTGGCCAGCGCGCTGCTGCTGCTCTTCGTCTTCGGCGTCGGCAAGGCGGCGCTGATGCCGTTCCACTTCTGGCTCCCCAACGCGATGGTCGCGCCCACGCCGGTATCGGCCCTGCTGCACGCCGTGGCCGTCGTTAAGGCCGGGGTCTTCACCGTGATGAAGATCTCCATCTACATCTTCGGCGACGAACTCCTGCAGGCGACGCCCTCGCGCGAATTCATCATGATTGTGGCCTGCTTCACCATTGTCGTCGCCTCACTGATCGCCCTCACCAAGGACAATCTCAAGGCGCGCCTTGCTTACTCGACCATCTCGCAGCTGGCCTATGTCGTCCTCGGCGCGATGCTGGCCGACCGGGCAGGGGTCCTCGGCGGCTCGTTGCAGATCGCCGGCCACGCGGTCGCCAAGATCACCCTTTTCATGTGCGCCGGCGCCATCTACGTCGCCACCGGCCTCACCAATATTTCCGACATGCGCGGCCTCGGGCGGAAGATGCCGCTGGTGTTCATCGCCTTCTTCATCGCCGCCCTGTCGATCATCGGCATACCGCCGCTCGCGGGCGACTGGCCGAAATACGAACTGATGCAGGGCGCCATCGACCGGGGCAGCGACTGGGTGCCGTTCGTGCTGATCCTCTCCTCGCTGCTCAACATTGCCTACCTCCTGCCGATCCCGATCCTTGCGCTGATGCCGCCGCCGGGATCGAAACCGCCGAAAGAGTTCAAGCGGCCGGGCGGGGCGCCCTGGCTCACCGTAGCGGCGCCCCTGTTCACGGCGGGTCTCTGCTTCGTCCTCTTCTTCATGGTCGACCCCGTCGCCGACTTCCTCGCCCCGGCCTTTGCAACCGTCGACATCGATCCTGAGGTGAACATCCCATGACCGACGAAACGCCAACCGGCCGCGACACCTCCGGCCGCTTCGTGAAGCGCGCCGCCACTGCGGTCAGCGCCATGAGCCGCACCAGCGACGAAGGCATCCACCCGATGTCGAAGGTCCTGTTCGGCTGGACTGAACGCAAGAATATCGGCGCCATCCTGTTCTGGGTGTTCGCGGTCCTCTCGGTCCTCCTCGTGCTCGCCGACCTCGCCGTCGACCGGCATGAGAAGATCGGCTTTGCCAATTCCGTCGGCTTCTATGGTCTCTGGGGCTTTCTCTCCTTCGCCTTCGTCGTGCTGATGGGCTGGCCGCTCGGCCGCCTGCTGCGCCGCGACGAGGACTATTACGGCGACGCTGGCGGCCCGCCCGCCGATGTCGATCCGGATCTCGTGGATACTCGCCCCGGCGCCGCCTCCGGCAAACCCGAGGGAGACGCCTGATGCCCGCCTTCCTCACCGACCTGAACCCCGGCTGGTTGCTGATCCTCGCGGGTCTCGCCGCGATTTTCATCAAGATCCGCAGCGTGCGCCAGGTGATCACCATCATCACGCCGGTGGTGGCCATCCTGCTGCTCGCCACCACCCAGCACGGCGTCGACCATCTCACCTACAACGCCCTCGGCATCGAGCTGTCCTTCTACCGGGTCGACAGCCTCAACTTCATCTTCGGCCTCGCCTTCCTGATCGCCTCGCTGCTCAACGCCATCTACGCTCTGCATACGGACAACCGCCTGCAGGACGGCATGGCGCTCGCCTATGCCGGGGCCGCCGTCTCGGCCACCTTCGCGGGCGACCTGATGACGCTGTTCATCTTCTGGGAAATCACGGCCATCTCCTCCGTCTTCCTCATCCTGCAGGCTGGCACCCGCGCGGCCTACTTCGCCTCGATGCGCTATCTCGCCGTGCAGATCCTCTCCGGCGTCCTGCTGCTCGATGGCATCGCCTATGTCTGGCATTATAACGGCAGCCTCTCGCTCGAGGCCTTCACCAGCCTCGACCAGCCGGGCGCGCTGATCATCTTCATTGCCTTCGGCATCAAGGCCGCGTTCCCGTTCCTGCACAACTGGCTGCAGGATTCCTATCCGAAATCCTCCGTGGTCGGCGCCGTCATCCTGTCGGCCTTCACCACCAAGCTCGCCGTGTACGCCTTCGCGCGCTTCTTCCCCGGCTTCAACGAGCTGATCTGGATCGGCGCGGTGATGACCATCTTCCCGGTCTTCTTCGCCGTCATCGAGAACGACCTGCGCCGCGTGCTCGCCTATTCGCTGAACAACCAGGTCGGCTTCATGATCTGCGCCATCGGCGTCGGCGTGGCCGGTGTCGGCAACCCGCTCGCCCTCAACGGCGCCGCGGCCCACGCGTTCGTGCACATCATCTACAAAGCGCTCTTGTTCATGAGCATCGGCGCTGTCCTCTACCGGACGGGCACCGCCAAGGCCTCCGAACTCGGCGGCCTCTACCGCTCGATGCCGTGGACCGCGGTGTTCTGCATCATCGGCGGCCTGTCGATTTCGGCCTTCCCGTTCTTCTCGGGCTTCATCGCCAAGTCGCTGACCATGAGCGCGGTGGCCGCCGAAGGCGCGGCCAACCCGGCCATGATCGTCGTCTGGCTGATGCTGCTGTTTGCCTCCGCCGGCGTGCTCGAACACTCGGGCATCAAGATCCCGTACTTTGCCTTCTTCGGGCATGACAGCGGCAAGCGGGTCAAAGAGGCGCCCTTCAACATGCTTCTGGCGATGGGCATGGCGGCCTTCCTCTGCATCGCCGTCGGCCTGCCGGCGCTGGTGCCGGGCCTGGGCTACCAGTGGCTCTACGGCCTGCTGCCATACCCGATCGAAGCGGCGGCCTACCAGCCCTTCACGCTGGACCATATCCTGACGCAGATGCAGCTGCTGATCCTCGCCGTCTTCGCCTTCATCCTGCTGAAACGCCTGATGCTCTATCCGGCCGAAAAGCCCGGGGTCATCCTCGATACCGACTGGCTCTACCGGAAGGTCGGCTATGGCGCGTTCCGCTGGGTGGATACCGTCTGGTCGAAGATCGGCCCGGCCACTGCCGCGATTGCCACCCGCCTCGCCAGCCGGGCCTACGACAACATGGTCGCCACGTTCAGCCCCCGGGGCATGCTCTCCCGCAACGTGTTTTCAGGCGGAATGACCCTCTGGACGGCCGTGATTCTCGGGCTTGTCCTGCTGGTAAGCTATCTGACAAGCTGAAAACCCTGCGGCGGCGGGGTGACAAAATTACGCCATATTACGCCGTGAAACCCGGAGGATGGCCTGGTTCGGCTCGTCCCTTGCCTCCGGCGCGGGCGTGCGCAGCTGGCCCTTGCTGGGGAGGCAAGTGTCGATGTTTGAAAGTGAAACAAACGACCTGAGCAGCGCCAACGTCGCGTTTGCGACCGGGATCGTCTCGGCCTATGTCCGCAACAATGCCCTGCAGACCAACGAGTTGCCGGACCTGATCCGCAGCGTCCACGCGGCCCTGATGGAGCTGTCACGGCCCGCCGCGACCGCGCCGGAAGCGCCCCGGCCGGCGGTGCCGGTCAAGAAGTCGATCTACAAGGATTACCTGATCTGCCTGGAAGACGGGTTGAAGTTCAAATCCCTGAAACGGCACCTGCGGTCGAAGTATGGGATGTCGCCGGAAGAGTATCGCGCGAAGTGGGGTCTGCCTGCAGATTACCCGATGGTGGCGCCTGGTTATTCAGAGAAACGATCAAAACTTGCAAAGAAGATGGGTCTTGGGCGCAACACTCGCGAAGAATAATCCAGTAAAAGCAGGTTTGTTCCGTATCCGGAATGAAATATTCCGTACACCAGCGTTAATAAATCCCTACGAAGACTCTTGATCGGCGAGTCCACTCGCGCAATAGGTGAATCTTCCGAATCACCACGGGGGTGGCGACAACATGTTCAACAAGCCGAATTTTTCGGGCGTGACCGAGGCCCAGCGCCTCCTGATCGCGCATTGGTATGCGTGCCGGGCATCTGACGGCCTTGTCCCCCGCGACGCTATCGATCCGGGCATCGTGCGCTCGACGCTTGCCTGCCTGTCGGTCGTCGAAGTCGACGAAGAGGGCGAAGGCCGTTTCCGCATCGCCGGCTCCCGCCTGCGCGACATCTTCGGCATGGACGTGCGCGGCCGCCGCGTCGCCGAAATCGCCGGCGCGCATGGCGAGTGCTACGCCCTCGGCCTGACCTCGGCGGTCGAGCGCGGCCTGCCGGTCGGCGGTGTCATCGAAGCCGGCGGACGCCTGCACGCCTGGCTTCGCCTCCCGGTCGCCGATGATTTCGGCGACCTGACAATGGTCATCTGCCACGACGAACTGATCCCGAGCCGCCGCGCTCTCCTACCGCCCGCAGACGCAGCCGAGACCTCCCCGCGCTTTGCGGCCTGAGTGAAAACTGGAGCCAGGAGCGGCCAGGCGGGGCCGGGTTCGTTTCTAGCGGACGGCAGATCGTTCTAAACCTTCACGGCGGCCTGCGCGTCGGTGCGGATGCGCGCCAGCATCGAGGCGAGGCCGTTGGAGCGTTGCGCGGTGAGGGCGCCGGTCACGCCGATCTCGTCGAGCAGGGCCTTGACGTCGAACTTCAGGATGTCGCCCACCGGTTCGCCAGAATAGAGGCGTATCAGCAGCGCGATCAGGCCGGACACGATGATCGCATCGGACTCGGCGCGCACGCCCAGCTTTCCGTCCGCCACACCGGTCACCATCCAGACCTGCGAGGCGCAGCCGCGCACCCGCGTCTCTTCGCTGCGCTCGTGGGGCGCCAGCGGTGGGTTCGCCTTGCCGAGATCGATCAGGTGCGCGTACCGCGCCTCCCAATCTTCAAGCCAGGAGAATTCTTCCCGTATGTCTGCCGCTTTGATCTCGATGCTCATCTGCATCCATATGAGTTGCAAAACCCCAAAAGAAAACCCCGGCGGGCCAGTGCCTGCCGGGGTTCGAGTTGCAGAGTGAGTCTGGAGCGTGTGGACTATTTGTAGACGGTGCCGAGACAGTCAGCGACTTCCGTCAGCGTGTGCTGGCTGATGCAGTGCGGCAGCTCGAATTCCTGGCCGACGCCCGCGACGCAGCCCTGCAGCTGCAGGTTCTGCATCTTGAGGCAGCTCTGAACCGCCGGTTCCATCATGACCTTGGCGAGGCGGGCCTGGTCGACCGAGCCGGCGCCGATGACGCGCATGGCGGCGAGCGAGGCGATCTGGTTGGCGACGGCTTCCTTGCCGAAGGCGACCTTCTCGCGCTTGCCGGTGAAGCCGCTGGTCAGGAAGGCGGGCAGGCGCACGGCGCCGGCGACGTCTTCGGTCGTGGCGGCGGCGGTGATGATGCCGGCCTTGGTGTCGCCCGAGAGCGGCGTGGCGCTGGTGAGGGCGGTGACGATCAGGTTGTCAGCCGGCTTGCCCTTGCCCTGCAAGACCTTCACGACCTCGGCGCGCTGGCCGCCATTGCGGATACGCGATTTCGCCCAGCCATAGCCTTGCAGCGAATAGCCCTGTTCCTTCACGATTGCCGCGGAGGAGTAGATTTTCGGAAGGTCCGAATCGGTGACCGCAATGGCGCCGCCGACGGCATTGTCGCCGCCTGCGAGTGAGCGGGCGTAATTGTTGCCGGCGGCGAAGCTTTTCATCACCGGCTCACGGCCATAGAAGGCCTCGATGTCGCGCACGGTGGCGCTGAATTCGGGATCCTGCGACGCAACCAGCGCCGAATACGCCATCCAGCCGCGCGTCAGCTGATCAGCATTGTAGGCGCCCAGCGTGTTGAGGGCGGAATCGATATCGCCCGCATCCTTGAACGGCTTGGCCGCCACGTCTTCGGCGTCCGACTGGTACGTCATGTAAACAGCAGCGCTTTCCGAGATCGGATCGGCTTTCTGTGCCGACGCGCCAGCTGAAAGTCCGAAGCCGCAAATCAGTGCAGCGATCACCCCAGAGGTCTTCATTCTAAACTCCCTCACGCGTCACGCGATTAGTGATGCCCGAACTTCCCGGCATGGGGAACCATGCCTTGTGTGATTTGCGCATTACAAATACAGCAGACCGGGCACCTGATCCGGCAAGAATGCCTAGCAAATCTCTATGGGGTGTTAAGACTTGGCCCCCGAAACGGCGCAGAAGCGGTTACAATTCGTTCACCTCGCGTGGATCGCGCTGGGGCTGACGGCGGCCGTGTCCGGCGGCATCGGCGGCGCGCCTCTTGCGAGCCTCATCGCAGCAATGATTTTGACTCTCATTCCGGGCCTCACCGGCTTTGCTGTGGCCGGCGCGGGCGACACGCTGCGGCGCGGTCTTGTCGTGATTGCCTGGCTGGTCTGCGCGCTGATTGCCATCGTGCTGACGGGGGGCGGCGCCTCGCCGCTGATCGTGTTGCTGGTGGCGGCGCCGCTGGCTGCCTTGCTGGCTGGCGCGCCGCGCATGGCGGCGGAGGCGGGCACCTTTGCCGCGCTTGCGCTGTTCGCGGTGTTCATCGCCACGCCCGCCGGCTGGATCCCGCCGCCGCCGCGCGGGGCCCTGGAACTGGCCGCGCCGTTTGCCTTTGCAGGGCTCGTGCTGGCGGCGCTGAAGATCTGGCATCTTGTGTCACGAAGCGACGCTGCGCCCGCTGCCGCGCCGCCCGCCGAGTTGCCGAAGGGCGAGCCGGACCCGCAGCCGATCGCCATGACCGGCATCAGCTGGATCGATGTGACGCCCGAGGGGCGCCTGCGCCGCGTGCAGGGCGACACGTTCGGCCTCGTCACCATGCGGCCGGGCTCGGCGCTCGGCAGTCTGTTCACGGATCATGATTTCCCGCTGCCGCCGCCGGGCCGCACCGGGCGCAAGCTGGTGACGATGGAACTGGTCTCCGGCCAGCGCGTGCGCGTCATCGCCGAGCGCCATGCCAAGGGCTGCCACCTGCTGATGGTGGATGCGCTGGACGAGACACCTGCCTTGCCTTCCAGCGCGGTGGCGGACCTCGAAGCCAAGCTGCAATCGCGCACCGCCTTCTTCGCCTCGCTGGGTCATGACCTGAAGACACCGCTGAATGCCATCCTCGGCTACGCCGAAGTAATGCAGGCCGAGCTGATGGGGCCGATGCCGAAACCGTATGCGGACTATCCCTCGATTATCCATGAGAGCGGCACGGACCTGTTGCTGCTGGTCGACGATATTCTCGACCTCGCGCGCTCCGAAGCCGGCCAGCCGCGCCTGGAGCCGGAACCGGTGGACCTGACCGCGTCGGCCGAGTCCGTCATCCGCCAGCTGACGGGGCAGGCGGACCGCCTGGGCATCACCTTGAAACTGAAATCCGGCGACGAAGTCTGGGCCGAAGCCGACGCGCGCGCGGTGCGCCAGATCTGGCAGAACCTCGTCTCCAACGCGATCAAATACTCCGCCAGCGGAAAAACGGTCACGCTGGAAACGCGTCTCGACAACGGCGCGGCCCTGCTCAGCGTCACCGACCGGGGCGCAGGCATCGCCGCTGCCGATCTCGGCCGCCTGACCGAACCCTTCGCGCAGGGCACCGGAGCGAAGCCCGGCACCGGCCTCGGGCTCTCGGTTGTGCGCCGCTTCGCCGAACTGCACGGCGGCAGCCTGCGCATCACGTCAAAGCCCGGCAAGGGCACCCGCGTCGAGGTCACGCTCCCCCGTGCCTCGGAAGCCGACATCGCCCCGATGGAAGAAGCGGCGGAGTAGGGGCCACCAGAACCGACATTTTCGGTTTCCCGGCCCCCCGAACCGTGCCACCTTTCGCGTTCATACGAGAGGGGGTTCCCAATGAAACATATCATTCTGGCGGCTGTGGCCGCACTGGCACTTACGGGTTGCGGCGCCATCGGCGGCGGCGAGAAGGCTGCCATGGTCAAGGCGTGCACCGACAGCGGCGAGGCCGAGAAGGATTGCACCTGCATCGCCGACAATCTCGAGACCAACCTTGATGCCGACACGTTCAAGGTCGTCGCAACCGCGATGGCAGCCGATGACGCGGCCGGCGAGCAGATGATGGAAGCGCTTCCCGCCGACAAGCAGGGCGCCGTGATGGGCGCGCTGATGTCTGCCGGCATGACCTGCATGATGGGCGGCGCACCCGCCGAGGGCTGATCTTTATCGCGCTTGACGCGGGCGTCCGTCTCGGGGGAGACTCCGGGATGGACCGCTTACCTTCCAGACTATGGATCGAGGCACTGGTCCGGCGGGCGCAGCTCTCCGGCGCCAGTGCCTTTATCGTTCAGCACGGGGACGATGACCGCGGCGATGTGCTGATCAAGGTCGCGCGGCTCGACGGCACGGCGGCCGCCTATCTTCCGTCCACGAACCTCGAAGGCGAACGGGTCTTCCTGAACCTCGAGATACAGGGCGTCGGCCCGGACGAGGCGAGCGTGGACGACTATGTTCGCCGCGCGAAGTCCCGCGACAGTGACCTGTGGATTGTCGAGATCGAGGACAAGGAAGGCCGTGCGTTCCTGACGGAACCTGTCGAGAATTGATCGCCGTTAAGCTCTCCTAAACCAGACAACTGCACTTTGCGATTCGCTGGGCTAAAAGGGGCGGTAGCAGCGATGTTGTTCCTGTTGAACGAGTATGTGACCGAGATCGAGGCGCCCGAATTGCGCCTGCTGAAACGCGGCCCGAGCCTCGGCTTCGAGGACGTGCATTCCATGCGTGCCCGCGAAGCCATCGAGTTTGCCCGCGCCCGGCTTCAGGTCTGCCATGACGAGGGCGCGGTGCCCGGCGAAATCCTGGTGGCCGACCTCGCCGCGCTGATCATCGCCAAGACCGGCGCCAACGCCGCGCTGTTCCCGGTGCATGACGGCCGGGTCAGCGAGCCGCGCCTCACCATCCTGCCCGAGAGCATCCTCGAGGCCGTCCGCGCCCGCCTCGCCGAAGGCGCCGCTCCGGACATCCGCCAGTTCTGGCCGCGCGCGGCCTGAAGGCCGCAAGCAGGCGTTCGCGTCGCCTGAACGGTTGACGCAAACCCCGCCGCCCGGTTTCGTGGCGAAATGACGCCGCAGCCGCCGATCCGTGCACCGCATTTCTTCTGGGACGAGGATGGCCCCGCCACGCTTGCCTCGGCGCAGTTCCTCCTCGGCTTGCTCTGCGATTTCGCCCGCCTCTCGCCGATTTGGAAGGACCGGGCGGGGCGCGATATCGCAGTCTCGGTTGAAAGCGAAACGAACCAGGAGGCCAGTATCACCCTTCGCGGCGCCCTCACGGGACATGTCGAGCTATCGGTGGCGCCGAGCCTCTGGGTGCGTGCGGACGTGTATCTCGGCGATATCTGGTTCGGGCGGGGCTGGATCGAGCGCTGCTACGAGGAATGCGAAATCTGGCCGGATGCGTCGGACGGCATTGTCGGCCCGCGAGTCGAGGATGATCCGCCGGGCCGTATCTCGAAGCGGGGATACTGGGTGCAGTTCGATACGTCCCAGTGGCCGGGATACGTGAGCACCGAGCGCTACACCGGGTTTGAAATCCCGGACACCTGACGGCGCCCTCCTCGAAACCGTCGGCCAGACTCAGCCTGTGACGTCGCCCCGGTTTGGCGCGGCGATCTCGCTCGCCTCAGGAGTAAGCTCGTCGCGGCGCGATTTCAGGCTCGACATGTCGATGACGTGGCGGAACCGCACATCTTCACCCTCCATCCGCTTAAAGGCTTCGTTGATCCCGTCGATGTCGATGAGTTCGATCTGCGGACGGATGCCGTGCTCGGCGCACAGCTCGAGGACTTCGGCTGTGTCCGTGATGCCGCCGATCAGCGAACCGGCGAGCGTCAGGCGGTGAAACACCAGGTCTGCAGGCACGAAGGCCGGCATCTCGATGAAATTGCCGACAAGGGCGATCACACCGCCGGGCTTCATCAGCTTGATGTATGGGGTGACGTCGTGCGCGTAGGGTATCGTGTCGATCAGCATGTCGAGGCTCTGGGCGCCGTCCTTGAGCGCGGTCTCGTCGGACATGACAATGACGGTGTCCGCGCCAAGCTCCCGGGCGAGGTCAGACTTGTCGGCGCTGGTGGTCAGGGCAGTCACGCTCGCGCCGAGGGCCTTGCCGATCTGGACGGCCATGTGCCCCAGCCCGCCGATCCCGGCCACGCCGAGTGACTGGCCTTTCTGGAGGTTCCAGTGCTTCATCGGCGAATAGGTCGTCACGCCCGCGCAGAGGATCGGGGCGGCTTCGGCCGGGGAGATGGCGTCCGGAATGTTCAGGACGAATTCCTCCCGTACGGTGATGCCGGTCGCATAGCCGCCATAGGTGTTGGTGCCGTCCGGTATCTTCGGGCCGTTATAAGTGAGCGTGCAGCTCTTGGGGCCGGAGCAGTATTGCTCTTCGCCGCGCCGGCAGGCCTCGCAGGCCTGGCAGGAGTTCACCATGCAGCCGACGCCGACGGTTTCGCCCTCGGAGAATTTCGAGACGCCATCCCCAACCCGGGTGACCTTGCCGATGATCTCGTGGCCGGGCACGCAGGGGTATACCGTGTTGCTCCAGTCATCGCGGGCCTGGTGCAGGTCCGAATGGCAGACGCCGCAATGGGTGATCTCGATTTCCACCTCGCCGGCCCGAACAGGTTGCCGCGTGAACTGGACGGGCGAGAGGGAGGCGCTTTTTTCCTGGGTGCCATAGGCGAGGGTGTGCATGTCGGGCTCTTTCTGCTGCGTCCTGGGGGTCTCACAGGAAACACGCCAGCAAGCGCATTGGTTCCGCCCGGGCAGCCAGCCCCTTCATTCCATTCGCCAAATCGGTTAGGGCCTGCGCCAGAGAGAGACCCTGACCCATGTCGCACATCACCGAAGCCGCCCGGCGGCGCACCTTTGCCATTATCTCGCATCCGGACGCCGGCAAGACGACGCTGACCGAGAACCTGCTGCTGGCCGGCGGCGCCATCCGGGCGGCCGGCGAGGTTGCGGCGCGCGGGCAGGCGCGGCGCACGCGGTCGGACTGGATGAAGATCGAGCGCGACCGGGGCATTTCGGTCTCGGCCTCGGTGATGACGTTCGAGTTCGACGGCTACATGTTCAACCTGCTCGACACGCCGGGCCACGAGGACTTCTCCGAAGATACCTACCGTACCCTGACGGCCGCCGACTGCGCGGTCATGGTGCTCGACGCCGCCAAGGGTATCGAGCCGCAGACGTTGAAGCTGTTCGAAGTCTGCCGGATGCGCGACATCCCGATCGTCACTTTCATCAACAAGATGGACCGCGAGGCGTTGGAGCCGATCGCGCTGCTGGACGAGGTGCAGGACAAGCTGCAGCTCGACACCTCGCCGCTCTACTGGCCCGCCGCCAGCGGCCAGCGTTTTTCCGGCATGCTGGACCTTGAGCGCGACGTGTTCCTGCAGTTCGAGCGCCGCCCGGGCGAGCCTGCACGGATTGGTCCGGCAACCGAGATTCCGGGCGACGCCGCGAGCCTCAAGGCAAACCTCGACCCCTACGTGTTCGCCGAGATGACCGAGGGTATCGAGATGGCGCGCAGCCTGTTGCCGGCGTTTGACGCCGCTGCGTTCCGCTCGGGCAACATGACGCCCGTCGTGTTTGGCTCGGCGCTGCGCTATTTCGGCGTGGCGGAACTGCTCCGTACGCTGCACACTTATGCGCCGGCGCCGCGCGACCAGAAGGCGGTGAAGAAATCCGAGGCAATCCGCGTCCACGCCGAGGATCCTTCCGTCAGCGGCTTCGTGTTCAAGATCCAGGCGAACATGGACCCCAACCACCGCGACCGCGTGGCCTTTGTGCGCCTTTGCTCCGGCGAGTTCCGGCGCGGCATGCGGCTGAAGACAGCGAGCGGCAAGCAGCTCAACATCCACAACCCGACGATGTTCATGGCGCAGGACCGCGAGATTGCCGAGACGGCCTATGCGGGCGATGTGATCGGCGTGTCGAACCACGGCCAGCTGCGCGTGGGCGACTCATTGTCCGAGAGCGGAGATATCCAGTTCGGCGGCATCCCGAACTTTGCGCCCGAACTGCTGCGCCGGGCCCGCGTGAAAGACCCGATGAAGGCGAAACACCTGCGCAAGGCGCTGGAAAGCCTCGCGGAGGAAGGCGTCACGCAGCTGTTCACGCCGCAGATCGGCTCGGACATGATCGTCGGCGCCGTCGGCCAGCTGCAGTTCGAGGTGATGATCGAGCGGATGACAGCGGAATACAGCCTCGAAGTCTTCTTCGAGCCGGCGCCCTATAACGTCGCGCGCTGGATTTCGTCGGACGATCCGAAAAAGATCGAGGAGTTTATGGAGAAGAACAAGTCCGCCTCCGGAACAGATCTCGATGGCGCGCCGGTCTATCTGGCCAAGAATGCCTGGGATGTCGGTTACGCGCAGGAGAAGAACCCGGGGATCCGGTTCACGGCCACGAAAGAGCGGGCACTTTAGTTTGCGCTAGTTCCCGGCGACTTCGCCGCTGAGAACTTCCGGCTGGGCTTCCACGGTGGCTTCGCCCCAGTAGGTCGCGTCCACGCGGGGGGAGACGCCGGAGGTGGCCAGCAGGTTCTCTTCGGATTTGCCGCCGCCCTGCTTCAATTCGCAGCGCGCGCCCGAGCTGCCATAGGCTTCGACGAACGACCAGGAATGGCAGACGGCCTCCTCGCCGCAGGCGGCTTCGCAGGCGAGCGCTGTGGAGCCGGCATCGATCTTGTAGGTGGAGCCGTGGCGGTAGCGGTAGACTTCATGGCCGGGGGTGGCGGGTCCGCGCGAGGCTTCGGTGGCCGTGAGCGGGTCCATGCCGGGTGAGGAGACGGCCTTGCGGGAGACGCCGTCGGCGCTCGCGGCGAAGCCCAGACAAGCGGTGGCGGCGAGCAGAATGGCGAGACGCATGGGGCAATCCTCCCGGGGAATATAGCAGGCGGGAGGCTATCCGAGGCGCGTTAACGAAGCGTTTGCTTTACAATCAGGGCCGATCAGTTTGGCAAACTCTCTCGTTTTTCCTCGATTTCGAGCCATTCCATCTCGATGTTTTCGAGATCTGTCCGGGCGGCGCCGACGCGGGCGGATTTCTTCGTGAAGGCGGCCGGGTCGCGGGCATAGAGGCCCGCATCGGCGAGGTCTTTCTCGAGCGCGGCGATCTCGGCCTGCAGTTTCGGGATCTGGGCATTGATCTCCTTCTGCCGGTGTTCGTCCTTGTAGGAGAGTTTTGCGGCAGGTTTGGCCTTTGCGGCCGGGGCGGCGGCGCCCTTCGGTTTGTCCGCTTTCGGCGCATTCTTCTGGCGTACGCCTTTCAGCTGCTCCTGCGCGTCGCTCCAGCCGCCGGCGGTCTGGATCCATTCGCCGTCGCCGAGCGGGCAGAGGCAGCTGGTGACGGTGGCGTCGAGAAAGGCGCGGTCATGGCTGACGAGGATCAGCGTGCCTTCATAGGCGAGCAGCATGTCTTCGAGCAGGTCGAGCGTCTGCATGTCGAGATCGTTGGTCGGCTCGTCCATCACCAGCAGGTTCGAGGTCTGGGCAAGTCCGATGGCGAGGGCGAGGCGGTTGCGTTCGCCGCCCGACAGCGCGCCGACCGGCTGGCGCAGCTGTTCCGGGCGGAACAGGAAATCCTTTGCATAGGCCGCGATATGGCGCTGGTTGCCCTGCACGTTGATGGAGTCTCCGCCCATCGGGGCGAGCGCTTCCCACATCGTGTCGGTGGCGTTGAGGCTTTCTCGCGTCTGGTCCTGGTAGGTCACCTGCAGCGTCTTCGAATGCGTGACCGTGCCGGCATCCGGCGTGATCTCGCCGAGCAGCAGGCGCACCAGCGTCGTCTTGCCGGCGCCGTTCGGGCCTATGATGCCGATCCGGTCGCCGCGCAGGATGCGCAGGTCGAGACCGTTTGCGATCACCAGCGGGCCGTCGGCGGTCTGGAAGGTCTTCGACAGGCCCTTCGCCTCGATCACCTTCTTGCTCATAGCCTCGCCGGCATCGGCGCTGAACTCGGCGAGCGACTTGCGGTCGTTCAGGGCGCTGCGCATCTGCGCATGGTCCACCTTCATCTGGCGCAGCCGGGCGAGGCGGCCCTGGTTGCGCTTGCGCCGCGCAGTGACGCCGCGCGCCAGCCAGTGCTGCTCGTCCTTCAGCTGCGTCGTCATCCGGCGCAGCTGGCGCTCGTCTTCTTCCTCTATCTGCTCCGCCCACTGATCGAACTTCAGATAGCCTTCAGGGCTCTTCAGCACCTTGCCCTGGCGCAGCCAGAGCGTGTTGGTGGAGACGGTTTCGAGGAAGCGCCGGTCGTGGCTCACCACCAGCACGACGCCGTTGAAGGCCTTCAGGCGGCCTTCCAGGTATTCGATCATCGGCACGTCGAGATGGTTCGTCGGCTCGTCCAGCAGCAGGATGGTCGGCTGGATCGCAAATGCCTTCGCCAGCGCCGCGCGGCGCTTCTGCCCGCCCGAGAGGGTTTTCGGATCGGCCTCGGGGTCGATGCCGAATTCCATGATCTCGGCCTCGGCCATGTAGGCGCCTTCGAGGCCGTCGGCGACATAGTCGAGAACGGTGGCAAAGCCGGAAAGGTCCGGCTCCTGCGCCACGGTCGCATAGGTGATGCCGGGCTGGCGCCAGACTTCGCCCGAGTCGGGCTCGATCACTTCGGAGATAATCTTCATCAGCGTCGACTTGCCGGCCCCGTTGCGGCCCACCAGCGCGGCGCGCTCGCCCTTGGAGAGGGCCAGCGTCACGCCTTCGAACAGCGGTCCGCTGCCAAAGGTGAGGCGTACATTGGTAAGGGAAATCAGGGGGGGCTGGGCCATGCCGGGGAGATAGCCTCTGGTTCGCGCAGAGGCTAGGGGGCGGGCGCGGCGCCCGCCGGCCCGTCTGCTTCAGTCGAAGGTGTAGCTGATGAAAACCCCGGCGCTGAACTGGTCGGCGTCGCCGCGCAGGGTGACCAGGGGGCTGTCGCCGGTATCGCCGGCCAGCCGGTCATAACCGGCAAAGGTGACGACGGACCATTTGAAGTCGCGGTCCAGCGGGATGATGCCGAGCGCGCCCACGCCGTAGCTGCTGGCGCCGCCGCCCGCTTCGTAGACTGGCAGTCCGGAGCCGGCCGACTGGGCCGGTGCGACCCCGAAATAGGCGGCATTGTAGCTTTCATCGACGATCTTCACCCGCGGGCCGGCCGACCAGATGATGGGCGGGCCAAATCCGGTGATGACGCCGCCGGCGCCGGCGTTCAGGTCCAGCACGAGGCCCTCATGGCCTGAGACGGCCTGGCGCAGTTCGGCGCCTGCCGACCAGGGACCGCTGCGGTAGCGCAGGAAGCCGCCCAGTTCGAAACTCGTGTCGACGTCGCCCAGGCCCACGAGATCGCTTGTCCCGCCGCCCGAGACGGCGAAGGCCTGGTCGCCGTCGTCATTGCGGGAAAACTTCACGCGCCCGATGGGGCCGGCCGAGAGGGACTCCGACTGGATCCAGTTATAGCCGACGCCGTCCTGAACGGAGGCGAAGAACCGGTCTCCATACTTGAACTGGATGTTGGGCAGGATCGAAACGGCGTAGTCGTCATCGCCTTCATAGGTCGGCGCATACAGGCTGCCGGCGCCGAGGGTGACCTGCCAGCCTTCGGCGGGCTCTGGCGCCTGTGCAAAGGCGGGAAGGCAAGCGCACGAAAGCGCTGCGAAAAGCAGGGTGGCGCGCATCGGAGTCTCCTAGGTTTCTACAGGCCCATACGCCGGGGATGTACCCTTGGATCATGGGTGCACTGCTTGTCCCGCGAAGGCAGCCGGATCATCACCCCGCGAAGGACCAGCGTAGCGAGAGATTGCCGCGAGGGGAAGGCTGGACGCGCAGGGGCGCCGGACGGAAAGTCCGTTCCATGCCGGAACTCACTCCTCCCGAAGGCTACGCGCCGCATTTCCGCAAATCGCGGTTCACCGATCCCTGGGAGCCGCTCTATTCGCGCAGCACGCCCAAGGAAGTCTCGATCGGCCTCTGGCTCGCAGAGGCGCACTGCAACTCGCGCGGCCTGGTGCATGGCGGCCTGATTGCGTCGCTGGCCGACAATGCCATGGGCCTCTCCTGCGGCGCCGCGCTGGCCACCGACGGCCGCCCGCCGGCCGGCGGCCTTGTCACCGTCACTCTGTCCACAGACTACCTCGGCAGCGCGCGGCTCGGCCAATGGCTCGCCACCGACACGCACTTCGTCAAGACCGGCGGATCGCTCTGCTTTGCGGCTTGCCTTGTGCACGCCGACGGTCAGCCGATTGCCCGCGCGAACGCCACCTTCAAGGTTCTCGGCGGGCATTAACCCTCGCTTGGCGGATGGCCGCCATATTGCAGGCCCGCACGGCAGTTCGCTGCGCATCGGGGCAGGCGGTCCATAAGGGGCCGCTGCCACCGATGATCTGCCCATGAGGTTTCGACTGATGACCCATCGCAATCTTGTCGTCCTGCGCACCCCTGTGCCGGTTCGGGACGTGGCCGTGGACGAGCCCCGCGCCGATTTCGAACTGATCCGCCAGATGGTTGGCGGCGAGTATGCCTCCTCGGGCACGCTGGAGCTCGACTGGGCCAAGCGCCTCGCCGGAAAAAACCATGCGACCGCTGCCGCGCTCGCCGCCTGGTCGGTGCGCAAGGAGACGGCGAACCTGTTCACCACCGGCGAGGAGATCGCTTTCCGCCTGCTGCCGATGCTGCGCGCCTCCGGCTGGAAAGGGCGCCTGTTCAGCGTCATCCACGCAAGCCACAGCCCGAAATGGCAGATGGCCGCGCGCGTCCTCGGCACGAAGAATGTCGGCGCCTACTACACGGTGGCCAGGCTGCAGCGCGATATCCTCGTGAACAAGGCCGGGCTTGCGCCGGAGAAAGTGCACTTCCTCTACGACTCCGTCGATGCGGATTTCTTCGATCCCGCCAAGGCGGCGCCCTCCACCGGGGAAGGTTACGCCTTCGCTTGCGGGCTGGAGAACCGGGATTATGCGACGCTCGCCGTCGCAGCCTCCGGGGTTCGTCCAGGCCTCCGGCTACTTCCCGCAGGAGACGGCGACGGACCAGGGCGTGCCCGAAAATCTCGAGATCAACCGTACACGGATTTCCTATGACGAGTTGCGTGCCCGCTATGCCGGCGCCCGCTTTATCGTGGTGCCCCTGCATGCGGTGCCCTACGCAGCCGGCGTCAACGGCCTGCTGGAAGGCATGGCGATGGGCAAGGCGGTGATCGTCACGGGCTCGCCGGGCCTCGCCGACTATACCGGCCTCGATTCCCTGATCACCGTTCCGGCAGCCGACCCCGCGCGGCTTGCGGCGGCCATGGACTCACTCTGGCGGGACCCGCAGGCCTGCGCGCAGATGGGCCGCGCCAACCGGGACTGGGTGCTACGCCACGCCGCCGTGGAGCAATATGCCGCCACGATCGCGCGCCACATGCGCGCGTCCTAGGCTCTCGCCGTCATGCTCAAGTCGCAGATCCTGAAAGGCACTTCCTGGCTGCTCGCCGGACGCCTCGTCAGCAATCTGCTCGGCCTTGCCAGCACATTGATTGCGGCGCGCCTGCTGATGCCAGAAGATTTCGGCCTGATGGCGATTGCGATGAGCGTGTTCGGGATCGCCAGCGCCGCCGTGGAGCTGCCCGTCGGCGCCGCGCTCGTGCAGATGAAGACCGCCACCAAGGCGGATTTCGACACCGCCTGGACGATCAACGTGCTGCGCGGCGTGATCGTCTCGGTACTGATGGTGCTCGCCGCTTGGCCGGCGGCGATGATCGTGGGGGATGACCGGCTCATTTTGCTTGTCGCCGCGCTCGCGGCCTATCCGCTGATCACCGGCCTGCGCAATTCCTGGTTCGAACAATACATCCGCGACATGGATTTCCGGCGCGAAGCGCTGCTGGATGTCGTGATGAAGGTCGCCTCGCTTGCGGTCACCGTGTGGATTGCCATGGAGACGCGCAGCTACTGGGCGCTGCCGGCCGGCGTCGTCGGCGCGGCGCTGGCGGGCACGGCCGCCTCGTACGTGCTGCGCCCGCAGCTTCCAGCCTTCAGCCTCGCCTCGTTCCGCAAGTTCTTCGGTTTCTCCATCTGGATCGGCCTCGGCAGCATCGCCGACAGCTTCCGCGATGCCACCACGACCTTTTTCCTCGGCCGCCTGCTCGGCAATGCAAAGCTGGGTGCCTTCGCCCTCGGCTCGCAGTTCGGCGAACGTCTCGAACTTGTCCTCTATACGCCGATGGAGCGTACGCTGTTCGCGGCCTTCAGCTCGATCCAGGAGGACGCGGCCCGCGTGCGCGCAGCCTACCTGCGCAGCATCCATATCGGTTTTGCGATCATTCTTCCGGTCTGCGCCGGGATCGGCCTTCTGGCCCCGGAAATCATCGCCGTCGCGCTGGGGCCGAACTGGTCGCTGGCGGCGCTGGTGCTCGCTTTCATGGCACCCATCACGGCAGTCTACCTGATTGCCGGGCTCAGCAATGCGCTCGCCAACGCGCTTGGCCATCCGCGTGCGCTGTTCAAGTTCAAGCTGATCTCTGCGCTGATGAATGTGCCTGCGGTAGCGCTCGGCATCCTGAGCGTCGGCCTCGTCGGCGCGCTCTGGGCTTGCGCGTTCACCGCCGCCGTCTGGTACCTTTTCAGCATCCACGTGGCGGCCAGGATCACCGGCCTGACGCGCCGGTCGCAGGTCTCGGCGATTGCGCGCTCAGCTGTCTCGGGCTTCATCATGGCGCTGGTGGTCGTGGGGGTCCGCGCGGCCTTCTTCAGCGGGTCGGATGATGGCCTGATCGAAAACCTGCTGCGCGCGGCCAGCCTCGCCGCCATCGGAGCGTTGACCTATGCGGCCGCCCACTTCGCGCTCTGGCAGGTTAGCGGCCGCCCAGATGGAATCGAGCGAGCTCTTCTTGCATTTGCAGGTCGTCGTCTTCGACGCCCTTGAAGACCGGTGCGCGCACGCCCGGATCGCGCAGCGAGCGGTTTATCTCCTCGGCGAAGGCTTTCAGCATCACGCGCAAGCCTTCCCCGAAGCCTTCGGTGCCGCCCTTCGATCCCATGCCGATCGTCTTGTTCGCATCAAAGATGAACGGCTCGCCGTCCACCATCACATAGTCGATCTTGCCATAACCGAGGTTCAGCTGCCGGCGCAGCCGCAGGAGGCGCGGGTGGGGCACGAACGGCTCGCAGGAGATGTGCTCGTCTTCGGTGATGATTTCGTCCGAGGAGCGTTCGATGTTTTCAAAGTGCAGGTTGCCGAGGAACATGTACTCGCGCAGCAGGTTCTTCTCGCCGTCTTTCTCGAGCATCAGCTTCTGAACCACGTTGTCCGGCGTAAAGTACTCCGGCGGCACCTCGCCGAGGGACGGGAAGATCCGGTAGTCGGCCTTCGTCTCGATGGTGCGGGCTTGGGTGCCGATCAGCATCCGGCGGAGGCGCCGCAGGGCGCGGCCGGACAGGCTCAGGGCGTTGAGTTCGGGCACGCCGCCATAGTTGAGGTCGGATTTCACGATCACCGGCCCGGTATGGCTGTCGCCCCGCTTCAGCAGACCGTCGGCGAAGGCCCGCTTGCGGATGTCAGAGGCATTGGCATTGATCTGCTTGGGGTAGCGCTGCGCGAACCGGTGGATCCGGCGCGGCACGACCGACAAGTCGACATGCACGAAAATGCCGTCAGCCTCGACATACCGGTCCGTGCCGTAGAGGTGGACCACATCGACGCCCAGATCGGCGAGAAATTCCGAAATCAGCATCACCATGTGGTGGCGCGCGCCGCGGGCCGTTCCCCGGCTGTGCAGGATCACAAGTCGCTTGGGGCGATCTGGCATTTTGGTAGTTCCCCCGGCGGATCCATCTCAAATGGAACCGTCAGGCTATCCGATAATCCTTAACAGCGTCTCGGTATAGTCCGCAAAGCTGATGAACATCATAGTTTTCTGCTAATATCCCAGGCTCTTAGAGCCGCGATTTCTGTGCCTGTCGGGGGACGACAGGTGCCTTCCATCAGGGCGTCCGGCACCAAGGGGCCGAAGCGGCTGCGGGGCAGGGCCTCGACGTGATTTCCGGCCGCTGCAAACATCCGCCGCACCTGGTGGTAGCGCCCTTCGGTCAGGGGCAGGGCAACCGTACGCGCGCCTTTTGCCTGCATCTGCGCGGGCAGGCAGGGTTTGTCCTCGCGCCGATCCCGCCCGGCTAGCGAAATTGCAGGCCACATGCGCGCGTCCCTGGCTCTCGCCTTGATGCTGAAATCGCAGCTCCTGGAAGGTGCTTCCTGGCTACTTGCCGGACACCTGACCAGCAATCTGCTCGGTCTTGCCAGTTCGCTGATCGCGGAGCGCCTCCTGATGCCGGAAGACTTCGGCCTGATGGCGATCGCTATGAGCGTGTTCGCCAGCGCCGCGGTGGAATGCCTGTCGGGGCCGCCTTGTTCAGCTAGGCGGGAAATTTAGGCTTCGAGGCCGATCGGGAACCCTCCAGCCGGGGACTTTTCTCGATGAATGCAAGCGATGCCTGAAGCTGAAAAGTCAGCCACAGGACAATACCGACCCATTTGGCGCCGTCCTCCAGGATGCTCCGCCAGTCACCCAGATGCAGCAAGGGTGGTTTGTCTTCAGGCATCAGGTCGATGCCTATCGATCCGGCGAACATCGCTAGCGCAGCGAGCAGAAAAAATGGTCCGACAGCAAGCAGCAGGCGCCGATAAGCGCAGAGCCATGTCAGCGTTACCAAGGCGAGCCCGATATACACGAGCTTTTCGTCGATACCCAAATACCATTCGGCCAGGGCTTCATGAAACATGAAGGCGTCATCCAGCAACAGCCCGGTCGTGAGCAGGCCGCCCGAGAAAAAGAAACCTGCTCCTGTCTCGCCGGCGCGATAGAGAAAAATGGCGGCCAGAAAACAGATCGTGGCGGCACCGGACCAGACCATCAATCCAAGCTGGGAGAGTATTCCAGCAAGCGGATGA
>LNFM01001015.1_pt1 | contig 71156 bp, 63 predicted proteins | sample 596031 | NCBI WGS metagenome assembly LNFM01 (sample SAMN04254537, study PRJNA301005) | activated carbon metagenome | isolation source: dual media filters at the Ann Arbor, Michigan drinking water treatment plant | place: USA: Ann Arbor
GCCGGAATGGTGCGCGGCCGCGAAGTCTCTGGCCCCGAACTCCGGCTCGAACCTGTTCGCCACCGGGCGCTGCCACGAACTCGGGATCGCCGGCTTCCCGAAGGAAGAGAACCTCTACCTGTTCTACTACACGCAAGGCGCGCGCTGGGGCAGCCTGCAGGCTGCGGAGGCTCTGGCACGGCTGGGCCAGCCCGTGCCCGATGCCGATCTGCAGGCCGAGGCCCGCGACAGGGCCGACCAGCGCCGGGCCGATGCGGCGATGGCCGCCGCGATCCGCGGCAACGTCAACCCGCCCGGCCCGCCGCGGCCCTCTCCGCTGCCGATGACGCCCACCGTGCGGATCCCCAACACCACCTTCCAGCCCACGCCGTCGCGGCCGGCGCCGTCGATGACGATCCCGACACAGTCGACCCAGCAGCAGGGCCGGACCACGACGCAATCCCGGCGCGAATGCGTGAACGGCGTCTGCAAGACGGTGACGACCACCTGCGTCAACGGCAGCTGCACCACGACCAGCCAGTAGGTGGCCGCCCAGGCGGGGCGCTCGTCCGGCGCATCGCAGAAATCGGCCTGGATGCGGCGCCGGCATTGCGGCCCTCGCGACGTGCAGGCGTCGCGACGGCGTGTCCTATCCGCGCAGCGCGCCGGGCCCGGGCACAGCCCCGGCCGGGCATTTCCCCGAGATGATCATGCCCAGGACCTCGTCCTGGGTGACGTCGCTCGTTCGGGCATTGCCCACGACACGGCCGTTCTTCATCACGCTGACGCGGTCGGCGAGATCGAAAACGTCATGCAGGTCGTGGCTGATCAGGAAGATGCCGATGCCCTGGCGCTTGAGCTCGAGGATCAGCTCGGCCACCTGCCGGGTTTCGGCGGGCCCGAGCGCCGCCGTCGGCTCGTCCATGATCAGCACGCGGGCGTTGAAATAGATCGCGCGGGCGATCGCCACCGATTGGCGCTGGCCACCGGAGAGCGCCTTCACCGGCTCCTTGAAGCGGCGGAAATGCGGGTTGAGCCGGCCCATCACCTTGAGGGTCTCGGCTTCCATCGTGGCATCGTCGAGCGTTCGCCAGGGCGTCAGCAATTCGCGCCCGAGGAAGATGTTGGCGGCGGCGTCGACATTGTCGGCGAGCGCGAGCGTCTGGTAGATCGTCTCGATGCCATGGCGCTTGGCGTCGCGCGGGCTGGCAATCGAGACCGGCTCGCCATTGACCCGGATCTCGCCGGAATCGGCCCGATAGGCGCCCGACAGGATCTTGATCAGGGTCGATTTTCCGGCGCCGTTGTGCCCGAGAAGGCCGACCACCTCGCCGGGATGCAGATCGACGCTGACCGCATCGACCGCCTTGATGCCGCCGAAGGCAATCGAGATCTCGCGCATTTCGACGAGAGGGCTGGCGAAGTCCATGGCGCTCACCCGAACCGCTTGCGATAGAGGCCATCGAGCCAGACCGCGACGACCAGCACGAGGCCGACGACGATGTTCTGGAGCGGTGTGTCGACGCCGATCAGCACCATGCCCGATTGCAGCGACTGCATCACCAGCGCGCCGAGCATCGCGCCTGCGATGGTGCCGACGCCGCCGGCGAGCGAGGTGCCGCCGATCACGGCCGCGGCGATGACGTAAAGCTCGTCGAGCGCGCCGGCAGAGTTCGTCGCCGCGTTGAGCCGCGCCGTCGCGATGCAGGCGGAGATGCCGACGAGCGCGCCCATCAGCCCATAGACCAGCATCACCACCTTGCGGGTGTTGACGCCGGACAGCTGCGCCGCTTCCGGATTGCCGCCGATGGCGAAGACATAGCGGCCGAAGCGCAGCCGCGTCGCCAGAAAGGTGATGGCGACGCCGACGGCCAGCGCCAGTAGCACCGGCACGGCCAGCCCATGACCAATGACGAGCCCGCCTTCCGGCCAGACCTGCTCGCGGGCCTCGGTCAGGCGGCGCGCGATCCCCGTTGGCAGCGCATAGGCATTGGCGACCATGACGGTTGCGACCACCGCGCCGCAGCCCAGAGCGGCGATGACGAGATCGGCCCAGAGCGGGCGCAGCGAGAAGCCGAAACGCCGGCGCCGGCGGCGCGCGGCGACGCTGCCGCCGGCAATGACGGCGCAGATCGCCAGGCCGATCGCCCAGGAGGCGCTGGTTCCGATCGCCCCCTCGATGCCACCGCCGAGCGGGCGGAAGCGCGAATCCATCGGCGCGATGGTCTGGCCCTGCGTCACCCACCAGGCGGCGCCGCGCCAGACGAGAAGCCCGCCCAGCGTGACGATGAAGGAGGGAATGGCGAGCCAGGCGATCAACGCGCCCTGCATCAGGCCGATGACGCCGCCGAGCGCCACCGCGGCGAGGAGGCTGACGATCCAGGTCGCGGGATGCTCGAAGCCCCAGAACTCCGGCAGCAGCCGGACCTGGATCAGCCCGACGACCATGCCGATGAAGCCCAGCATCGAACCGACGGACAGGTCGATGTTGCGGGTGACGATGACCAGCACCATGCCGCAGGCCATCACCGATATGGAAGCCGACTGGACCAGCAGGTTCCAGAGGTTGCGCGGCGTCAGGAAGGCGCCGCCGGACAACGCGTCGAAGCCGAGCCAGATCGCCGCCAGCGCGGCGATCATGCCGATCATGCGCGGATCGAACTCGATCTCGCGCAGATGGTCGGCCAGGCACCTGCTGCTCGGTCCCGGCTTGGCCGGAGCCGGCGCGACGTCAGTCACAAGCCTTGACCTTGCCGGCCGCGACGCCCTGGCAGACGGCCGATTTCGGCGCCCAGCCGGCGTCGATCACGACCTTGAGATTCTCCTGCGTCACCGGCACGGGCTTGAGGAACAAGGCTGTCATGGCCTGCTTGGCCGGGCCCTGATTCCAGCTTGCGGCGCCCGCGATCTCGGTCAGCTTGGCGCCGCCGGCGAGCTTGATCGCAATCTCGGCGGCTGTGCGCCCGAGATCGCGCGCATCCTTCCAGATCGTCACCGTCTGCGTGCCCAGCGCGATCCGGTTCAGCGCGGCGCGGTCGGCGTCCTGCCCGGAGACCGGCACCGAGCCGGCCAGACCCTGCGCGGCCATGGCGGCAATGGCGCCGCCCGCCGTACCGTCATTGGCGGCGATGACGGCATCGACCTTGTTGGCGTTGCGCGTCAGGATCTGCTCCATGTTCTTCTGGGCATTGGCCGGCAGCCAGCCATCGGTCGAGGCCTCGCCGACATTCTTGATCTTGCCGCTGTCGAGCGCGGGCTTGAGCACCTCGATCGAGCCCTGGTAGAGGAAATTGGCATTGGGATCGGTCGACGAGCCCTTGATGAAGACGTAGTTGCCCTCCGGCTTGGCCTTGAGGATCTCACGCGCCATCATGCGCCCGACCTCGACATTGTCGAAGGTCAGGTAGAAGGCCTGCGGGATCTCGATCAGCCGGTCATAGCCGACGACCGCGATGCCCTCGTCGACCGCCTTCTGGACGGCAGGCCGGATCGCCTGGGCATCCTGCGCCAGCACGATCAGCGCCTTGGCGCCGCGCGCGATCAGGCTCTCGACATCGGTGAGCTGCTTGGCCGGCGACGATTGCGCATCGGCGGAGAGATAGGTGCCGCCGACCTTTTCGATCGCCGCCTTGATCGCGGCTTCGTCGGTCTTCCAGCGCTCTTCCTGGAAGTTGGACCAGCTCACGCCGATGATCGGGCCCTTGGCCTGAGCCAGCGCCGGCAACGAAAAAGCCGAAACCGCCAAAGCGGTACCGGCAGCCAACAACATCTGTCTGAACATGGCGATCTCCCGCGTTTCCTCTGATCTTGCGCTCTCTTCTGGGATCGCTTCGTCAGCGTCCGGAGCGCCTGAGCCCAGGAGGTGAACCCATCACGGGACTAGCGTCAAGCGACCCTCTTGTCGGGGGAGTCGCAGAGATCGTTGAGGAGGCAGCGCCCGCATTCGGGGCGCTGGGCCTTGCAGGTGTAGCGGCCGTGCAGGATGAGCCAGTGATGCGCGTGGCGGCCGAATTCCGCCGGTACAGCCTTCTCCAGCCCCATCTCGACCTGAAGCACTGTCTTGCCCGGCGCGATCCGCAGACGATTGGCGACGCGGAAGACATGGGTATCGACGGCGTGGGTGATCTCGCCGAAGGCGATGTTGAGCACGACATTGGCTGTCTTGCGGCCGACGCCCGGCAGGCTCTCCAGCGCCTCGCGCGTCGTCGGCACCTCGCCACCGAATTCCGCGATCAGCTTCTCGCAGAGCGCGATGACGTTCTTCGCCTTGGTACGAAACAGCCCGATCGTTCGGACATGCTCGCGCACGACATCCTCGCCGAGCGCCAGCATCGCCTGCGGGGTGTCGGCGATCGCGAACAGCTTGCGCGTCGCCTTGTTGACGCCGACATCGGTCGCCTGCGCCGAGAGCACGACCGCGACTAGCAGGGTGAAGGGGTTGACGTAGTCGAGCTCGCCCTTGGGCTCGGGATTGGCGGCCTCGAAGCGCGCGAAGATTTCGCGCACGCCGGCGGCGCTGCGGGCGCGCGGCTTCGTGATCCGCGGCGCGGCGGGGGCGCGGCGCTTGGCCCTGTTCTCCTGCATCATCGGGGCGTTATAATCACGCCATGGACCTCGGCAAGCGCCCTGCCACCGCAGCGGATGATCAGGCTTCGGCTCTGGCCGAGCGGCCGGTGTTCGACGCCACGATCACGCCGCATCGCTCGCTCGACCGCAACGCCTTCCGTCCTCGATCCCCTTCATGGTGCTCGGCGCCTGGCCGGTGGCGGGCTTCATGGGCCTCGATGTCGTCGCGCTCTTTATCGCCTTTCAGGTGAATTTCCGGCATGCGCGCGCCTTCGAGCGCGTCGTCGTGACGCCGCTCGAGGTGCGGCTGCGGAAGGTGTCGCATCACGGGCAGGAGGCCGTCTGGCGCTCGAATCCGGCCTGGACCAAGCTGGAGCGCCAGACCGACGAGGATTACGGCCTGCTCGGGCTCGACCTCGTCTCACGGGGCCGGCGCGTCGCCGTCGCAGCCGCATTGTCCCCGGGCGAACGCGAAGGCTTCGCCGACGCGCTCGGACGGGCTCTGGCGACGGCGCGGCGCGGGCCGGATTACGTGCATTCCGAGCGCCCCTGATCGATCGTCTTTGTCGGCTCCAGCCCCACCCTGCCAGCTTTCGGGTGGAGCACGCGTTCGGGCGCCCCTAATGTCATCGCATGATCGATGAGGCAAAGGTGACGGCGATGAACGCTCCCCTGCAGAAGCTCGGCGCCATGAAGCCGACACGCTTTGCCGACGCGGTTCTGGCGCGCGCAGCCGAGGCGATGCCGGCGGCGGCCGCCTTCCCGACGGTCGCACCCGGCTCCGACTACGACACGGTGCGGCGCATCCTCGCCTACATCGAGACGATCGCGGACGCCGCCGGCGCGACGCCGACCGATGTGCACCACCTGTTCCGGCGCTGGTGCGGGCTGACACCCAAGGCCTTCCTGCAGGCGATCACGCTCGACCATGCGAAGGGGCTGCTCGGCGCGTCGGCTAGCGTGCTCGACACGGCGCTCGAGGTCGGGCTGTCGGGGCCGGGGCGGCTGCATGATCTCTTCGTGACGCATGAGGCGATGTCGCCCGGCGAGTGGAAGGCGGGCGGCGGCGGGCTCGCCCTCGCTTATGGCTTCCATCCATCCCCCTTCGGCGAGGCGCTGATCGTCGCGACACCGCGTGGGCTGGCCGGGCTGGGCTGGGTCTCCGACGGGGTCGATGGCGGCAAGGTCGTCGGCGGGCGGGCGGAGGCGCTGGCGGACATGATGCGGCGCTGGCCCCATGCCGAATACCGCTTCGACCCGCAGGCGACGGCGCCCTATGCCGCACGCATCTTCGATCCCGCAGCATGGTCGGCGGAGACGCCGCTGCGCATCGTGCTGATCGGCACGGATTTCGAGGTCCGGGTCTGGGAGACGCTGCTGCGGATTCCGGTCGGCCGTGCCACGACCTACGGCGCCGTCGCCAGCCGGATCGGGAAGCCCTCAGCCTCGCGGGCGGTCGGCATGGCCGTCGGCAAGAACCCGATCTCCTTCGTCGTGCCGTGCCATCGCGTCATCGGGAAATCGGGCGCGCTGACCGGCTATCACTGGGGGCTGACGCGCAAGCGCGCGATCCTCGGCTGGGAGGCCGGGCAGATCGCCACCGGATGAGGGGGCGGCGGTGGCCGGACCAAGGCATATCCTAAGCCGTCAGCCGCCTGCGATCTCGGCGAAGCGCACCGGCAGCGCGAAGCCGTGACCCAGCGGGTCGTCGGCCTCAATGGTGAAGGTCCCCTCGCCCGCGAAATGGCCGGTGCCGCCGACCGCGACGGTGACCGCCCCGTCCGCGAAACCCGCAACGGGGCCGACCACGCGGCCGCTGAAGGTGCCGCCGGTGATGCTGCGGAAGCGGCGGGTGGCGCCGGTCGCGACGATGCCCTTGGCATGGTCCAGCGCCATGCGCGCCGTGACGCCCGAGCCGGTCGGGGAGCGGTCGATCTGCCGCTCGGCAAAGATGCAGAGGTTGAAGCTCTCCTCGTCGGCTTGAGCCTCGTCGGTGACGATCGTGCCGTAGAGAAAGCCGAGATCGGGCTCGGTCGGATGCGTCACCGGCAGGCTGGCGCGCAGATGGTCGGTGAGGGCGGCCGCCGCATCGGTCAGGGTTGCGACCGGCGTCTCGAACAGGTCGAGCCCGAAGCGCGAGGCCGGGAGGATGCAGTAGAAGGCGCCGCCATAGGCGATGTCGGTGACGACCTCGCCATAGCCCGGCAGGGGAACAGCGAGATCGCGGGCGAAGACGAATGCCGGCACGCTCTCGAAGACGACGCTCTCCACCCGGCCGTCGCGCACCGTACATGCAAGGCGCAACAGGCCGCAGGGCGCCTCGATGCTGAAGCGCGTCACCGGTTCCACCGCCGGCACCAGCCCATGCTCGATCGCGTAGCGGCCGAGCGCGATGGTCGCGTGGCCGCACATGGTCGAGTAGCCCTCGTTGTGGGTGAACAGCACGCCGAAGGCGGCCTCCGGGTGAGCGGCCGCGACGGGGATGACACCATACATCCCGGCGTGGCCGCGCGGTTCCAGCATCATGGCGCGGCGCAGATGGTCGTGGTTCTCGCGCGCGTCGCGGCGCTTCTCCAGGATCGTCGCGCCCCTGAGCAGGGGGTAGCCCCCCGTGACGATGCGGACCGGCTCGCCGCAGGTGTGGTAGTCGAGATAGCGGATCTGCATCGGACCTCCCGTCAGACGGCAATGCGGCGCGGCGGATCGCAGCCGGGGCGGGTGCAACTGTCGGCCGCCACTGCGCAGGCGAAGTCGAGCGCCGCCTGAAGATCGTCGCGGTCGGCCCCGGCGAAGCCGCGCCCCAGCAGCCCCCGTGCCGCCAGTACGGCGACGAAGCCGCCGATGAAGGTGTCGCCGGCCCCGATCGTGTCCGACACCGCAACGGGGGCGGCGGCCGCGGTGAGAGGGGCCCCCGGACCGTGACAGGCGGCGCCATCGGCGCCTCTCGTGATGAGCACGAGTGACGCGCCCCATCCCCGCCAGCGCGGAACCACAGCATCGACCGGCTCCTCGGGATAGAGCCAGGTGAGATCCTCGAGGCTGGCCTTGACGATGTCGGCGAGGCCGATCCGGGCTTCGATCAGGTCACGCGCCCGCTCCCGCCCGGGCAGGGCGGCGGCGCGGATGTTGATGTCGTAGCTGACGGTGGCGCCGGCGGCGCGGGCGCTCGCCGCCAGGGCCGCGGCGGCCTCGCCGGAGGGCCCGGTGGTGGCACCGAAGGAGGAGGCGTGGAGATGGACCACGCCCTGCGGCATCGCCCGCGGGGTGCAGGCCGCCTCCGCATGGGCCGTGCCGTCGAGATGGAGGGCGAATTCCGGCGTGCCGTCCGGCCCCAACGGCGAGACGATCGCCACGGCGGTCGGGCGCGCGCTGTCCTGGATGAAACGCCTGTCGATGCCCTCCGCCGCCAGCGCGGCGCGGAAGCGCCGGCCGAGGGCATCCGTCGAGAGCGTGCCTGCGTAGGCCGGCCTCGCCCCGAAACGGGCGAGCGCGAGGGCCGCGTTGAAGGCCGAGCCGCCGAGCACGGCCTCGTAGCGCAGACCCTCTGGGTCGCGCGGGATGAAATCGCCGATCGCCTCGCCGACGACAAGGATCTCGCCTGGGCTCACAGCAGCCCGCGCTTGGCGAGGCTGCGCATCAGATGCGAGGCGCCGAAGGTCCAGGGCTCGCAATGGTCGGTGCGCTTCATGCGGTTGACCAGCGCCCCGAGTTCAGGCGCGGCGATGGTGACGATGTCCCCATATTTGTGGGTGAAGCCGCCGCCCGGCGTATCGCGATCCTTGATCGGCGCGAACATGGTGCCGAGATAGAGCGCCGCCCCGTCCGGGTACTGGTGATGGGGACCGATCATCTGGGCGGCGAGATCGGCGGGATCGCGGCTGATCTTCGCGATCGAGGACGAGCCTTCGAGCGTGAAGCCATCCTCGCCCTCGACCGTCAGCGTCACCGTCGTCTTGCGCACATGATCGAGCGTGAAGCCCGTGTCGAAGAGGCGGATGAAGGGCCCGACGGCGGCCGCCGCGTTGTTGTCCTTGGCTTTGCCGAGGAGAAGGGCCGAGCGTCCCTCGACATCGCGCAGATTGACGTCGTTGCCCAGCGTGGCGCCGACGATGCGGCCGTCGGAGGCGACGACGAGCACGATCTCCGGCTCGGGATTGTTCCAGGTTGAGGACGGGTGCAGGCCTGCGTCGAAGCCGGTGCCGACGGAGGACATCGGCGGCGCCTTGGTGAAGATCTCGGCATCGGGGCCGATGCCGACCTCCAGATACTGGCTCCAGGCGCCCTGCCTGATCAGCACCTCCTTGAGGTGCATCGCCTCCGGCGAGCCGGGCTTCAGCTTCGAGAGATCGTCACCGATCAGCTTGCCGATCTCGCCGCGAATCGTGGCGGCGGCAGCGGGGTTGCCGCGCGCCTTCTCCTCGATGACGCGTTCCAGCATCGAGACGGCGAAGGTGACGCCGGCGGCCTTAACCACCTGCAGGTCGAGCGGCGAGAGCAGCCAGGGCTGCGCGGGGTCGCGGCCGTCGACGGGCGTGTTCGCCAGGATGTCGGCGAGCGTCGCGACCGGCTCGCCCGGAGCGGCCCGCAGTGCGGCTGCGGGATCGGGCGTCTCGCAGAGGTCCCGGCTGGTCGGGAAAGCGCGGGTGACGTCGACGACCATTCCGTCGCGCAAGGTGACGATCGCGGGGCCTGCGACATCAGGCCGCCAGATGCGCCCGAGCAGGGCCGCGGCCGGTGCATCCTGGGGAAGGGTCCGTTCGGGCGTCAGGGACAGGCGCGGCATGGCGATGATCCATCGAAGGCGGGCAGGGGACGCGAGAACAGCGCCTTCCGGACGATTGCGCAAGGGCTTGCACACAGCTGCGGGCGACGCCGCGGCTTGCGTCCGTCATCATTTTGTCATTGAAACGTCGCCGGCCCTTCATGCTAGCTTGCGCACCAACAAGAACAGCCGCCCAAGCGAACCGAGGGCGGAAGGGAGAAAGAGATGACAGTGAAATCACGCATCCTGATGTCCGTCGCGGCTTTCGTGCTGGGCGGCGCCGCGCCTGCGCTGGCGCAGACCGAGATCCAGTGGTGGCACGCCATGACCGGCGCCAACAACGACGTCGTCGTCAAGCTGGCCGAGGAATTCAACGCCTCCCAGAAGGACTTCAAGGTCGTCCCCGCCTATAAGGGCTCCTATGCCGACACGCTGAACGCCGGCATCGCCGCCTTCCGCGCCGGCAATGCGCCGCACATCATGCAGGTCTTCGAGGTCGGCACCGCGACGATGATGTCCGCCAAGGGCGCCATCAAGCCGGTCCAGGACCTGATGAAGGAAGCCGGCGAAACATTCGATCCGAAGAGCTATCTGCCGGCCATCACCGGCTACTATTCGACGACCAAGGGCGACATGCTGTCGTTCCCCTTCAACTCGTCCTCCACGGTGATGTGGTACAACAAGGACGCCTTCAAGAAGGCCGGCCTCAACGCCGACGCGCCGCCCAAGACCTGGCCCGAGGTGTTCGACGCCGCCAAGAAGCTTAAGGCCGCCGGCTACGACAAGTGCGGCTTCTCGAATGGCTGGGTGACCTGGGTCAACATCGAGCAGCTCGGCGCCTGGCACAACGAGCCGGTCGGAACCAAGTCCAACGGCTTCGACGGTTTCGACACCGAGTTCGTGATCAACAAGGGCGTCTTCCTGAAGCACCTGACCAATCTGGTCGAGATGCAGAAGGACAAGACCTATGACTATTCCGGCCGCACCAACACCGGCGAGGGTCGCTTCACCTCGGGTGAATGCCCGATCTTCCTGACCTCCTCGGCCTTCTTCGGCAATGTCCGCGCCAACGCCAAGTTCGAATGGGCGAATGCGCCGATGCCGTACTACCCCGACGTGGCCGGCGCGCCGCAGAACTCGATCATCGGCGGCGCTTCGCTGTGGGTGATGGGCGGCAAGAAGGCCGACGAATACAAGGGCGTGGCCAAGTTCTTCACCTTCCTGTCGGATGTCGACCGTCAGGTGAAGCTGCACACCGAGTCCGGCTATCTGCCGATCACCAAGGCCGCTTACGAGAAGGTCAAGGCGTCGGGCTTCTACAAGGACAAGCCGTTCCTCGAGACCCCGCTGCTCTCGCTCAACAACAAGGCGCCGACGGACAATTCGCGCGGCGTGCGCTTCGGCAGCCTGGTGCAGATCCGCGACATCTGGGCCGAGGAATTCGAGGCGGCCCTGAACGGCCAGAAGACCCCGAAGGCAGCGCTCGACGCCGCCACCGAGCGTGGCAACCAGACGCTGCGCCAGTTCGAGCGGACGGCCGGTCGCTAATCCGTTTCCCACCACCATCGCCGCCGCCCCCGTCCCGGGGCGGCGGTTCGTTTCGGATATGCCATGCAGAAGAACGCCTATTTCAGCGGGCTGACGGTGCCGGCTCTGCTGCTCCTGCCGCAGCTGGCGATCACGCTCGTCTTCTTCTACTGGCCCGCGAGCCAGGCGGTCTGGCAGAGCTTCCTGCTGCAGGACGCCTTCGGAATCTCGACCGATTTCGTCTGGTTCGAGAATTACGTCACGCTGTTTTCGAACCCCGGCTACTACAAGGCCCTCGTCAACACGGCGATCTTCTCGACCTTCGTCTGCATCCTGTCTTTGTCGATCGCGCTGCTGTTTGCGGTGATGGCCGATCGGCAGCTGCGCGGCGCCGAGGTCTACAAGACCCTGCTGATCTGGCCCTATGCGGTCGCGCCGGCGATTGCGGGCGTGCTCTGGCTGTTCATGTTCGATCCGTCGCTGGGCATGCTGGCGCGGGGCCTGCAGTCGCTCGGGATCGCGTGGAACCCGCGACTCGACGGCAATCATGCGATGGCGCTGGTGATCCTGGCCGCGACCTGGAAGCAGATCAGCTATAATTTCCTGTTCTTCCTGGCGGGGCTGCAATCGATCCCCAAGAGCGTGATCGAAGCCGCCGTGATCGACGGGGCGCGGCCGATGCGGCGCTTCTGGACGATCGTGTTCCCGCTGCTCTCGCCGACGACCTTCTTCCTGCTCGTGGTCAACATCGTCTACGTGTTCTTCGATACCTTCGGCATCATCGACACGGTCACCGGCGGCGGGCCTTCGGGCGCAACCGAGACCCTGGTGTACAAGGTCTATTCGGACGGCAAGGGCGGCTCGGATCTGGGCGGCTCGGCGGCGCAGTCGGTCGTCCTGCTGGTCATGGTGATCGCGATGACCGCGGTGCAGTTCAAGTTCATCGAGCGCAAGGTGAGCTACTGATGGTCGAGGACCGCCGCCTGGGCGATGCAATCGCCTATGTCATCCTGTCGATCGGCGTGCTGATCGTCGCCTTCCCGGTGTGGCTGACCTTCGTCGCCTCGAGCTGGGACAATGCGACGATCATCAACGGCCAGCTGCCGCTCTATCCGGGGCCCTATCTGTTCGACAACTACTACCGGATCCTGTTTGTCGGCACCTCCGGCTCAACCCGCGAACCCGTCGCCAGCATGATGCTGAACTCCTTCGTGATGGCGCTGGCGATCGCGCTCGGGAAGATCGTGATCTCGGTGCTATCGGCCTATGCGGTGGTCTATTACCGCTTCCCCTTCCGGATGGCGGCCTTCTGGATCATCTTCGTCACGCTGATGCTGCCCGTGGAGGTGCGGATCTTCCCGACCTTCAAGGTCGTCTCCGACCTGAACATGCTCGACACCTATCAGGGCCTCGCGGTCCCGCTGATCGCCTCGGCCACCGGCACGCTGCTGTTTCGCCAGTTCTTCATGACGATCCCCGACGAACTGCTGGAAGCGTCGCGCATCGACGGTGCCGGGCCGTTCCGCTTCTTCAAGGACACGGTCATCCCGCTCTCGATCACCACGATCGCGGCGCTGTTCGTGATCCAGTTCATCTATGGCTGGAACCAGTATCTCTGGCCGCTGCTGATCACCACGAAGGACTCGATGCAGACCATCGTCATCGGGATCCGCAAGATGATCGTCACCTCCGACGCGCTGACCGAATGGCCTCTGGCCATGGCGACCGCCATGCTGGCGATGCTGCCGCCGGTCTTCGTCGTCATCGTCATGCAGAGGCTCTTCGTGAAGGGCCTGGTCGAAACCGAGAAATAAGTCGCCGATGGCCCAGGTTACTCTCACCAACGTCAAGAAGGTCTACGCCGGCGGCGTGGAGGCGGTGAAGGGCGTGTCGTTCGACATTCCCGATGGCGGCTTCTGCGTGCTCGTCGGCCCCTCCGGCTGCGGCAAGTCCACGCTGCTGCGCATGGTTGCCGGGCTGGAGACGATCTCCGCCGGCGAGGTCTCGATCGGGGAGCGCGTCGTCAACGAGATCGGCCCGGCCGACCGCGACATCGCCATGGTGTTCCAGAACTACGCGCTCTACCCGCATATGAGCGTCTACGACAACATGGCCTATGGCCTGCGCAACCGCGGCACGCCCAAGGACGAGATCGACCGACGCGTCAAGGAAGCCGCCCGCATCCTCGCCATCGAGGGGCTGCTGGAGCGGCGGCCGAAGCAGCTCTCGGGCGGCCAGCGCCAGCGCGTCGCGATGGGCCGCGCCATCGTGCGCAAGCCCCAGGTCTTCCTCTTCGACGAACCGCTCTCCAACCTCGACGCCAAGCTGCGCGTGCAGATGCGCGTCGAGATCAAGAAGCTGCAGCGCGCGCTCGGCGTCACCGCGATCTACGTCACGCATGACCAGGTCGAGGCGATGACGCTGTCCGACAAACTGGTCGTGATGAATGGTGGCCAGGTCGAGCAGATCGGCCTGCCGGCCGATGTCTACAAGAAGCCGGCGAGCAAGTTCGTCGCCACCTTCATCGGCTCGCCGCCGATGAACATCCTGCCCGGCACGATCGACGGCCCCGGCATCGTGGCGCTGGGCGATGCGATCCTCGAGGCGCGCGACCTGCGCCAGGACCTGCCGGCGCAGACGGCGGTCGAGGTGGGCTTAAGACCGGAGGATGTCGAGATCGCGTCGGAGGGCGAGGCCGGCTCGCTGCCCTTCGATGTCGAGTTCATCGAGGAGCTGGGTGCCACCCAGCTCTTCCACGGCCAGCTCGCCGGCCTGCCCTTCGTCATGCAGGCGGCGACCGACGCCGTCGCGGCCCAGGCCGGGCGCATCTGGATCACGGTCGATCCTGACCGCGTCCATGTCTTCGACAGCCAGACGGGCACGCGACTGGGACGGGTCTAGCGAAGCGTCATTCTCGGGCGAAGCGAAGCGCAGACCCGAGTATCTCCGGCATGACGAGGGGCTGGTTGGCGTCATGCCCGGGTCAAGCCCGGGCATGACGCATGGGGCCAGCCCTCAGCTCACCGGCGCATATTTCACCGCGCAGCCATAGGCCTTGGTGCTCGGCTCGGAAACCGGCTTGCCGGCCTTGAGCTCGGCCACCGCCTGGCGGACGTAGCTCTTGGCGCCCTCGATGCTGGCGGCGCTGGCGGCGGGCTTGTCGTCGATGGCGCCCATGTAGGCGAGCGTGCCCTTGCCATCGATGATGTACATATGCGGCGTCGTGGTCGCGCCATAGGCGCGGGCGACCTTGCTGTTGGGATCGAGCAGGATGGCCGCTGGCGCGGCGTTGCGGCTCTTGGTCAGCTCGTTGGCTTTGGCGCCGTCGACATGGCCCTGCTCGCCGACCGGCGAGGAGATGACCGAGAGCCAGACGATGCCCTCCCTGGCCATGTCCTTCTGCAGCGTCTGCATGGTGGCGCTGTTGTAGTGCTTCCGGACATAGGGGCAGTCATGGTTGGTCCATTCGAGGATCACCGTCTTGCCGGCGAACTCCGACAGCTTGCGGGTCTTGCCGTCGGCATCCACCGCCTCGAACGCCGGGGCCGGGGCGCCGATCCTGGCGGCGGACTGGGCCAGAGCGGGGGCTGCCGCGAGAGAGAACCCGGCGAGAGCGAGGCCGGCGATAAAGGTCTGGCGGGTCAGATGGGCCTTCACGTCTGTCTCCTTGTCGTCTGCGTGGGGTGAACGGCGTCAGCGGGCGGCGGTCCTGACCTCTTTGCCCGCGGCGCGCCGCGCGGCGGACACGACCATGTCGGGGGTCAGGAGCTGCGGCAGAATCTCGGGCTGGCCGCCCTTGCCGCCCGGATAGAACAAATAGAGCGGCACGCCAGCCCGGCCCTGCTCGGCCAGCGCGAAGGCGATCCGGCTGTCGCGATTGGTCCAGTCGGCCTTGAGATAGACCACCTTCATCTCAGCAAAGGCATCCTTGACCTCCTGCCGCGAGAGCGCGACGCGTTCATTGGCGAGGCAGGTGATGCACCAGGCGGCTGTGAAGTTCACGAAGACCGGCCGCCCTTCAGCCTGTAGCGCCACGACCCGCTCGGGCGACCAGGCCTGGGTGTCGCCCGCGCGCGCCTGTGCCACCTCCGGCACGGCGCTCTGCACCACGAACCAGCCGGCACCGCACGCCACCAGAACCGCCACCAGCGAGGAGGCGAGGCGGCCGCGGCCGCTGCCGCGCGTGACACCGACCAGCCAGACGACGAAGCCCGCCGCCAGCACCGCGACGAGCGCCGCCAGAACGCCGCCCGGCCCGGCCTGGACCGAGGCGACCCAGATCAGCCAGATCGCGGTGGCGAACATCGGGAAGGCGAAGGCCTGCTTCAGGATCAGCATCCAGCGGCCGGGCTTCGGCAGAAGGCGCAGCAGGCCCGGCGCGAAGGACAACGCCACGACCGGCAGCGCGAAACCCAGCGCCAGCGACAGGAAGACGGACAAGCCGAGCAGCGGCGGCTGCGTGACCGCATAGCCGATGGCCGCGCCCATGAAGGGCGCCGTGCAGGGCGTCGCGACCACCACCGCCAGAACGCCGGTCATGAAGGCCCCCAGTCGCCCGCCCCGGCTGGCGAGGCCATGGCCGACGCCGGCCGCCGAGGTTCCGATCTCGAAGGCGCCCAGCAGGTTGAGGCCGATCAGCGTCATCACAACGGCGAGCGCGATGACCAGCGGCGGCGATTGCAGCTGGAAGCCCCAGCCGACGCTGGTGCCGAGCGCGCCGAGCGCAATCACCATCGCCGCCAGCGCCATGAAGGTCACCAGTACGCCCGCGAGGAAGAGCAGCCCCTGCTCGCGGACCTGCGCGCGGCTGGCCTGGGCGAGCTGCGCAAAGCCCAGCGCCTTGATGAAGAGCACCGGCAGCACGCAGGGCATCAGGTTGAGGATCAACCCGCCGGCGAAGGCGAAGAGCAGAGCGGCCCAGAGCGTCAGGTCGGCGCCCTCGGCCGGCAGGGGGATGCGGACCGTGGCGTGCGGAGCAGCCGGAGCCGAGGCGGCCCCGACGAGAGCGGGCTCGACGTCGGCCGCGAAGGTCAGCGCCCGCGAGAGCCCGCTCTCGCGATAGGTCAGGACGCCCGCGATCTCGCCGGCGGCGATCTTGAAGGCGCTGGAGCGGGCGAGCCGCACCACGGTCGCCCCGTCGGAGGTGCGAACCTCCTGCGCGGCGGCGTGGTCGATCAGCGTGTCGGACAGCGGAAAGACGCGCAGTTCCGTCGCGGCCGCCGGCAGGCCGGGCAGCGTCAGCGCGAGGGCCTCGCCCTCGGCCGCGAGACGGCCGCGGAAACCCGCCGGTGCCGGAAGGGCCGCGCGGGCGGCCTCGATCCGGGATTGGGCCGCCTCGGCGACGATGGCGGCCGGTGCGACCGGCAGATCGAGCGTGAGGGTGCCTTCCTCGGGAATGCAGATCTTTTCGCAGACCAGCCAGGTGGCGGCAGCCTGCAGCGTCAGGCGCTCGCCGATTTTTGCCTCGGGCGGGACCGCGATCTCCACGGGGAGCAGGACCGTGCCCTCGAAGCCGAAATTGACCAGCGGCTCGACGGGGATCGCCTTCGGCGCGGGCCACTGGATCTCGCCTGCGGTCGCGCCCTGCGACAGCGTCCAGGCGATGCGGGTCGGCTCGCCGGAATCGCCGGGATTGGCCCAGTAGGTGTGCCAGCCGGGCGCGATCTTCTGGACGAGCGCGACCTGGAAACGCTCGCCCGGCGCCACGGCGTCACGGCTGGAGAGGAGCGTCGCCGTCACCCGCGGGCTCGTCACCGCGGCCGATTCCGCCGCCTGCGCCAGGCCGGGCGCGAGCAGGGCCAGCGCCAGCAGCGCCTGTCGCCAGAGCTGTCGGGTGAGGGGGTAAGCCATGATCCGCGTCATCATCCTTTCGACTGGCCGAGATCAGTGACCGATCGCAGCCCGCAACGCCAATGACAAGGCAGTGAGGGTGCCAAGCCTGCGCGCCGAGCGTCGCGACCGGCAGGCGACGGCAATCAGCAAGCGAGGGTAGCGCTATTGCGGCGTCAGCGGCAGCGGGCCCGCCCCGCCAGCCGGCTGTGCCGGCCTTGGGCGCGCCGGACGCGGCGCGGGCTTGGCCGGCTCGTTGGCGAGCCCGAGCCTCGCCCGGATCGATGCGGCGCGGGCTTCCGTCAGACGTGCGCCGCAGAAACCGAACTGGCCCTCGCGCAGGAAGGAGCGGCAGACCAGTTCGCGCTCGGCCGAGAAACCGGCCTGCTCGCGGGTGATGGCGCGCTGCTCGACGGCATCGGCGCGGGCCGTCAGCGCGCGATAACCCTCGCGAACCGCGCGTTCGGCGGTGCCGCGCGCGACTTCGATTTCCTTGGCCCGGGCGGGGAGCGTGCGCGCATCCGGCCCCCACAGGCCGCGCGGATCGATGCGGCAGGCGGCAGCCTCCACCACACAGGGCTGGGGCGGCTCGACGACAAGGAGGGCGCCGTCGAGGACGTCGAAGACGATCGGGCAGATCGGCGCCTCCAGCCGGTAGCGCGGCACGCCCGCCGGCCGGCCCAACGACGTGACGGGAAGCGGTGCCTCGCCGAAGGACACCGCGCAGGGCTCGACCAGGTTGCTCGACTGGAAGCCGTCCGCGGTCAGCTTCAGTCCAAAGCCTCCCGCCATCTTCTCGAAGACCGCCTCGCCGGCGCCGCCATTGTGCCGCAGCACCCGTCCGAGCACGGCCTCCTCACCCGCGACCTTGATCGGCGGCATCGATGGCGGCTTCGGCGCCGCGGGGGCTCCGGTGCCCTGCGGCGCGGCCTGCTGCGTGCCCGGCGCATTGAAGGGCTGCGCTCCCGGCAGTTGCATCGGCTGCGCCAGCGCGGCCTGCACCGTGCCGGCGAGGACCAGCAGGGCGAGGCGGAGGGCGGCATGCGGCGGTCGGATCACGAAAAGCCCGCTCGGGAAGGGATTCGGCCCGTTTTGCATGAAATGTCGCGCTGCGCGACGCAAGGGCACATCCGCAACACTCGGCGGCAATGATCGCCGTCAACCCTGTCGCCGAAAACGGCCGCGGGGGCGATTCTTAATCGGCTCGCCTGTCTTGCAAGGGCGGGAACCCCCTCCCTATATACGCCGCCAAGGGGCGGTTTCACGACCGTCGAACGTGGAATGCCGGTTCGTTCGCCGCGACAGGTGGGGGCGGGCCGGTCCATGGGCCGGGCTGGGGCGATCATCGTCGCAGGCCGGCGATCTGCTCAGTTCAAAAGGGATCCCCTCCATGGGTAAAGTCATCGGTATCGACCTCGGCACGACCAATTCCTGCGTCGCGGTCATGGAAGGCACGACGCCTAAGGTCATCGAGAACTCGGAAGGCGCCCGCACCACGCCGTCGATCGTCGCGATCACGGATGATGGCGAGCGCCTCGTCGGACAGCCGGCCAAGCGCCAGGCGGTCACCAATCCGGAACGCACCTTCTTCGCCATCAAGCGCCTCATCGGCCGCACCTTCGAAGACCCGATGACGCAGAAGGACCTGAAGCTCGTTCCCTACAAGATCAAGAAGGCCTCCTCCGGCGACGCCTGGGTCGAGGCCGACGGCACCGACTATTCGCCGTCCCAGATCTCGGCCTTCACCCTCACCAAGATGAAGGAGACGGCGGAGGCCTATCTCGGCTCGCCCGTCACCCAGGCCGTCATCACCGTTCCCGCCTATTTCAACGACGCCCAGCGCCAGGCGACGAAGGATGCCGGCCGCATCGCCGGCCTCGAGGTGCTGCGCATCATCAATGAGCCGACGGCGGCCGCGCTCGCCTATGGCCTCGACAAGAAGCAGGCCGGCACGATCGCGGTCTATGACCTCGGCGGCGGCACCTTCGACGTCTCGATCCTCGAGATCGGCGACGGCGTCTTCGAGGTGAAGTCGACCAATGGCGACACGTTCCTCGGCGGCGAGGACTTCGACATGCGCCTCGTCGAGTATCTCGCGGACGAGTTCAAGCGCGAGCAGGGCATCGACCTGAAGAAGGACAAGCTCGCGCTCCAGCGCCTGAAGGAAGCCGCCGAGAAGGCCAAGATCGAGCTGTCGACCACGGCCCAGACCGAGATCAACCTGCCCTACATCACGGCCGACGCCTCGGGGCCGAAGCACCTCGCCATCAAGCTCTCGCGCGCCAAGTTCGAGAGCCTGGTCGACGATCTCGTCCAGCGGACGATCGAGCCCTGCAAGAAGGCGCTCAAGGATGCCGGGCTCTCGGCCGGCCAGATCGACGAGGTCGTTCTCGTCGGCGGCATGACCCGCATGCCGAAGGTCCAGGAGGTCGTGAAGCAGTTCTTCGGCAAGGAGCCGCATAAGGGCGTCAACCCGGATGAAGTCGTCGCCATCGGCGCCGCTATCCAGGCCGGCGTTCTGCAGGGCGACGTCAAGGACGTGCTGCTGCTCGACGTGACCCCGCTGTCGCTCGGCATCGAGACGCTGGGCGGCGTGTTCACGCGTCTCATTGACCGCAACACCACGATCCCGACCAAGAAGAGCCAGGTCTTCTCGACCGCCGAGGACAATCAGAACGCGGTGACGATCCGCGTCTTCCAGGGCGAGCGCGAGATGGCTGCCGACAACAAGATGCTCGGCCAGTTCGACCTGATGGGGATTCCGCCCTCCCCGCGCGGCATGCCGCAGATCGAGGTGACCTTCGACATCGACGCCAACGGCATCGTCTCGGTGACCGCGAAGGACAAGGCCACCAACAAGGAGCAGCAGATCCGGATCCAGGCGTCCGGCGGGCTCTCCGAGGCCGACATCCAGAAGATGGTCAAGGACGCCGAGGCGAACGCGAGCGAGGACAAGAAGCGCCGCGAGCTGGTCGAGGCGAAGAACCAGGGCGAAAGCCTGGTGCATTCGACCGAGAAGTCGCTGAAGGATTATGGCGACAAGGTCTCCGCCGCCGACAAGACGGCGATCGAGACCGCGCTCGATGCCCTCAAGGCAGCGCTCGCCGAGGACAACACCGAGACCATCACCGCGCGGACCACGGACGTGATGCAGGCCTCGATGAAGCTCGGCGAGGCGATGTATGCCGCCAGCCAGGCTGAAGGCGCCGCCGAAGGCGAGCCGGCAGCTGCCGACGCCAAGAAGGACGACGTCATCGACGCCGACTTCAAGGACGTCAGCGACGACAAGGGTGATAAGAAGAAGAGCGCCTGAGCGCTCTTCCTCCTCGACGACGACGTCATGGCCGGGCTTGACCCGGCCATCGCGTTACGGGATTGCGTCGTGACGCAACAATCTCGTTCTTGCGCGCACCGGCAATCGGGCTGAGACCCGCCGCGGCGAGGAAGAGCGAAGGGGCCGCTGTTTGATGTCCAAGCGCGACTACTATGAAATTCTCGGCGTCTCGAAGACCGCGAGCGAAGCGGAGCTGAAGAGCGCGTTCCGCAAGCTTGCGATGCAGTGCCATCCCGACCGGCATCCGGGCGACACGGCGGCCGAGGCGAAGTTCAAGGAGCTGAACGAGGCCTATCAGGTGCTCTCGGACGGCCAGAAGCGCGGCGCCTATGACCGCTACGGCCACCAGGCCTTCGAGCAGGGCGGCGGGGGCGGCAACCCGGACTTCTCCGACTTCATGTCGGACATCTTCGATTCCTTCTTCGGCGACGCCCGTCGTGGCGGGCCGCGCAGCGCCAACGGCCGCGAGCGCGGCGCCGACCTGCGCTACAATCTCGAAATCGGGCTCGAGGATGCCTTCGCCGGCAAGAACGCCTCGATCCGCGTGCCGACCTCGATCGCCTGCGAGGTCTGCTCGGGCACCGGCGCCAAGCCGGGCTCGAAATCGCGCCAGTGCCCGACCTGCGGCGGCCACGGCAAGGTGCGCGCCAACCAGGGCTTCTTCTCGGTCGAGCGGACCTGCCCGACCTGCGCCGGGCGCGGCGAGATCATCGACGACCCCTGCAAGAACTGCCAGGGCGCCGGCCGCGTCACGCGCGACCGCACGCTCTCGGTCAACATCCCCGCCGGTGTCGAGGACGGCACGCGCATCCGGCTGGCCGGCGAGGGCGAGGCTGGCTTGCGCGGCGGGCCGGCGGGCGACCTCTACATCTTCCTGTCGATCCAGCCGCACGCGATCTTCCAGCGCGACGGCGCCGACCTGTTCTGCCGCGTGCCGATCGGGCTCGTGCAGGCGGCGCTCGGCGGCGAGATCGAGGTGCCGACGCTGACCGGCGAGCAGGCACGGGTGAAGATCCCCGAGGGCACCCAGACCGGCAAGCAGTTCCGGCTGAAGGGCAAGGGCATGAGCGTGCTGCGCTCGCGCGAGGTCGGCGACCTCTACATCCAGGTCGTGGTCGAGACGCCGCAGAAGCTCACCGCGCGCCAGCGCGAACTGCTGCAGGAGTTCGAGCGCGAGAGCTCGGGCGCCACCCATCCGGAAGCCGCCGGCTTCTTCGGACGCGTCAAGGACTTCCTCGGCGGCATCGGCGGCACCGCCTGAGCCTCGTCGTCATTGCGAGCGGAGCGAAGCAATCCAGAGCGGCAGGGCTCATGTTCCCCTTGGATTGCTTCGCTGCGCTCGCAATGACGGTCAGCTAGACCTCACAACAAAACGGGCCGCCTTTCGGCGGCCCGTTCTTGGTCAGGCTCTGATTTAAAATCAGGCCTTGTCGACCACTTTCTTGATGGCGTCCTTGCCCTTGCCGAGCGCCTGCTGGGCCTCGCCCTTGCGCTCCTGAGCGAAGCCCTCGGCCTCGAGCTCGGGCTTGTGCAGCGCCTTGCCGGCGGCCTGCTTGACGTTGCCGGTGGCCTCGTTGGCCATGCCCTTGACCTTGTCCATGGTGCTACCCATCGTCTTGATCCTTCTGTTGAATTTCGTGCCGCTCCCGCGGCGTCGCAGGAATAACCGGCGACCCTGAGGAAGGTTCCAGACGAAAATCGCGGGCTCAATCGGGGTCGTTGCGCCGTGTCTGCGCCAGCGCCCGCAAGGCTGCGCCGGTCGCGGCATCGGCCGGAAAGAAGGTCTCCAGCGCCAGCTCCGACAGGGTGATGTCGACCGGGGTGCCGAACACGGTCGTGGTCGAGATGAAGGACAGCACGCCTTCGCCGACCCGCAGCCGAAGCGGCACGGCGATCGCGGGCTCCACGACCGGCATCGGGACGCGCCCCGAACCGGACCCCAGGGGGCTCGCGGGATAGGCCAGAAGCTCGGCCAGGAGGTCGGCGAGAACCGGATCGGCCGCGATCCGCACCTGCTGGCGCAGCCGCGCCAGAATATGCGCGCGCCACTCGTCGAAGTTGACGGTGGCCGCGGCGAGCCCCCCGGGATGCAGCGCCAGCCGCAGGACGTTGACGGGCGGACGCAGCAGCTCGGCATCGACGACGAGAGCCAGCAGCGGCGCGACCGCCGCATTCGCCGCCAGCAGGGTCCAGTGGCGGTCGACCGCGAGCGCCGGATAGGGCTCGTGCCCCGTCAGGATGAGATCGATCGCCGCCTTGGCGGCCTGCAGGGCGGGATCCTCCAGCGCCCGCTCCAGATAGACGGGCGCAAAGCCGGCCGCGAGCAACAGCGTGTTGCGCTCGCGCAGGGGCACGCCGAGATGCTCGGCCAGCAGCAGCACCATGTCGCGGCTGGGCTGCGAGCGGCCGCTCTCGACGAAGGACAGGTGCTTCTGCGAGATCTCCGCCTCGAGCGCGAGCTCGAGCTGGCTGAGACGGCGCTGCTGCCGCCAGTCACGGATGAGAGGGCCGATGGCCGCGGCGCGATGGCTGTTCATGCCCGGCACGCTACCGGGCCGCCCGCGTCGTTCCAATTACCTCCGGCTTAATCGACGGCCTGCCTTGCGCCCGTCACCCTGTCTCCATCCAACCCGAGGCGCCCCTGCGGCGTCTCCTGCCAGGGAGACTTCGATGACCATGATCCAGTCCTCGCCGCTGCTGCGCAGGGCGCTCGCGCTCGATGCCGCCGCCTGCGCCGGCATGGGCGCGCTGCTGAGCCTCGCCGCCACGCCGCTCTCCGGGCTGTTTGCGCTGCCCCCCGAGCTGCTCAGGGGCACCGGCCTCCTGCTGCTGCCCTGCGCGGCCCTGCTGGCCTGGCTCGCCGCCCCTGCGACCGTGCCGCGCCTCGCCGTTCTCGCGGTCATCGGCCTCAACCTGCTCTGGGTCGCGGACAGCCTCGCTCTGCTCATGCTCGGCTGGTTTGCCCCGACGGGGCTCGGCATCGGCTTCGTCCTCCTGCAGGCGGTGGCCGTCCTCGCCCTCACGACGCTGGAAATGACGGGGCTGAAGCGCTCGACCAGCGGTGGACCGGTCTTGGCGACGCAGAGTGGCGCCGCGTCGTGACGACTGTCACGCAACCGTCATGAAGGGCCAATAGCCGGAATGGCGAAAGCCATTCCGGCCCGAGGATTGACCCCATGCGCCAGCCCCTGGTTCTCGCCGCGCTCGCCACCCTGATGCTCTCGGGCACCGCGCTCGCCGAGCCGATGTTCAACCGCATCGCCACCTTCCCCGTGCCGCTGAACCTGCCCGCGGATCGCGACCCGGCGAAGAAGACGGTGGCCGAGATCATCGCCGCCAATGAGGACGGCACGCTGCTCGCCTATACCGATGGCGAGCAGAAGGCGCTCGGCCTGATCGACATCACGACGCCTGCCGCGCCCAAGCCCGCCGGCTTCATCCCGCTCGGTGGCGAATCGACCTCGGTCGTCGTTCTCGGCGACAAGGCCTTCGTCGCCGTCGTCACCTCGGGCGACAACTTCAAGGAGCCGGCCGGTCACCTCGCCACCGTCGACCTGAAGACCAAGCAGGTGGTGGCGACCTGCGATCTCGGCGGCCAGCCCGATTCCGTCACGCTGACGAAGGACAGGACGAAGATCGTCATCGCGATCGAGAACGAGCGTGACGAGACGCTGAACAAGGGGGCCCTGCCGCAGCTGCCGGCCGGCAACCTGACGCTGATCGGCCTCAAGGACGGCGCGATCGACTGCGCCTCGCGCCAGGTCGTCGACATGACCGGCATCGCCGCTGTCGAACCGACCGATCCGGAGCCCGAATTCGTCGACGTGAACGCCGACGGGCTGGCGGTGGTGACGCTGCAGGAGAACAACCACCTCGCCATCGTCGACACCAAGACGGGCAAGCTGGTGGCGCATTTTCCGGCGGGTGCGGTCGATCTCAAGGGCATCGACAAGACCCGCGACGGCCAGATCAGGCCGGTCGAGGAGCTCAAGGGCGTGGCGCGCGAGCCCGATTCGGTGCGCTGGCTCGACAATGACCGCTTCGTCACCGCCAATGAGGGCGACTGGAAGGGCGGCTCGCGCGGCTTCACCATCTTCCGCAAGGACGGCACGGTCGAGTTCGATTCGGGCGCGACGACCGACCATCTCGCGATCAGCCTCGGCCATTATCCCGAGCGCCGCTCGGCCGCCAAGGGCAGCGAGCCGGAAGGCATCGAGGTCGGGACCTATGGCCAGGACCGGCTGATCTTCGTCGGGCTGGAGCGTGCCTCGCTGGTGCTGGTCTACAAGGACGAGGGCCCGGGCCGCGCGCCGCGCTATCTCCAGGCGCTGCCCGGCGGCATCGCGCCGGAGGGACTGCTCGCCATACCCCGACGCAATCTCTTCGTCTCGGCGTCGGAGGCCGATCTCGTCGCCAAGGGCGGGCCGCGGTCCGCCGTGACGATCTATCAGCGCGGTGAAGCTCCGGCGGCCTATCCGACGCTCGTCTCGGCCGAGGTCGAGGGCGCGCCGATCGGCTGGGGAGCGCTCTCGGGACTGGCGGCGCATCCGAGCCTGCCCGGCCGGCTCCACGCCGTCACCGACAGCGCCTATTCCCCGTCGCGCATCCTCGAGATCGACACCACGCAGAAGCCGGCCCGGATCACGGCTGCCATCACCGTGACGAAGGACGGCAAGCCGGCCGCCTATGATCTGGAGGGCATCGCGGCGCGCGGCGACGGCGGCTTCTGGCTCGCTTCCGAGGGCAACCCCGAAACCAAGGACAAGCCGACCCCGAACATCCTGCTGCGGGTCTCGGCCAAGGGCGAGGTCGAGGAGGAGATCCTGCTGCCGGAAGAGCTGGCGAAGCAGGCGAGCCGCTTCGGCTTCGAGGGCGTCGCGGTGACGGGTTCCGGCGCCGAGGAGACGATCTGGCTGGCCGTCCAGCGCGAATGGAAGGACGATCCCAAGGGCAAGGCCAAGATCCTCAGCTACAAGCCCGCGAGCAAGAGCTGGGGCGTGCTGCACTACCCGCTCAGCGCGGCCGCCGCCGGTGCCTGGATGGGCCTGTCGGAGCTGACGGCGCTCGGCAACGACCGCTTCGCCGTGATCGAGCGCGACAATCTCTTCGGTGCCAAAGCCGTCAAGACGCTGACGACCTTCTCGATCAAGGGGCTGACGCCGGCGCCGCTCGGCTCCGCGACGATCCCGACGGTCGAGAAGACGCTGCTGCGCGACCTGACGCCGGCCCTGATGGCGCTCGGCGGCTACGGGCTCGACAAGGTCGAGGGCATGGCGCTCGACCGGGACGGCAACCTCTTCGTCGTCACCGACAATGACGGTGTCGACGATTCCTCCGGCGAAACGCAATTCCTGGCGCTGGGCAAGATCGCCAACTGAGCGCGACGACCCCCGCCGTCATTGCGAGGAGCGCAGCGACGAAGCAATCCAGCCCTGGTGTCCAGTCGCCTGGATTGCTTCGCTGCGCTCGCAATGACGTCGAGGACATCGCCCAGCAGCCTCACAGGCGGCTGGCGCGTATGTCGCCAAGCGCGGAACAACAAAAAAAACCCGGATGCGCGTCGCATCCGGGGCAGGCGCCTGGCGAGATGACAGCCAGGTGGGGAGGAACGGGATTACCAGCCGGCGAGCACGTTGCCCTTGAAGCGCTCGGCGACGAAGGCCTTGATCTCCGGCGACTGGTAGGTCTCGACCAGCGTCCTGACCCAGGGCTTGTCCTTGTCGCCGGCGCGGACCGCGATGACGTTCACATAGGGCCCCTTCGGGTCCTCGCGCAGGATCGCCGAGGTCGGCTCGATCTTGGCGTCGACGGCGTAGTTGGTGTTGATCGCGGCGGCGGCGACGTCGGCCAGCGTGCGCGGGGTCTGCGCCGCCTCGACCTCGATGAACTTCAGCTTCTTGGGGTTGGCGACGATGTCGACCGGGCCCGGCTTGAAGCCAACGCCGTCCTTGAGCTTGATCACGCCCTTGTCCTGCAGCAGCAGCAGCGAGCGACCGCCATTGGTCGGGTCGTTCTGGATCGCGATCGACGCCCCATCCGGCACCTCGGCCCAGCTCTTGTGCTTGGACGAGTAGATGCCGAGCGGGAAGTTCACCGTCAGGCCGACACTGACCAGCTTGAAGCCGCGGTCCTTCACCTGATTGTCGAGATAGGGCTGGTTCTGGAAGGAGTTGGCTTCCAGTTCGCCGGCGTCGAGCGCCTGATTGGGAACGACATAGTCGGAGAACTCGATGATCTTGAGGTCGATCCCCTTGGGGGCCAGCAGCGGCTTCACCTTCTCGAGGATTTCGGCGTGGGGGCCCGGCGAGACGCCGATGCGGACGACCTGCGGGGCCTGGGCGAGGGCCGGGACGGAGAGGGTGAGCGCGGCGAGGGCCGTGGCGGCCAGGGCGGCGCGGCGGGAGACTGTGGTCATGGGGTCGGTTCCTTCGGTTGCGGATGGGTACCCCTCGGCCCTCATCCTGAGGAGGGGTTGAGTGACCTTGTTCAGGCGTGGCGCAGGCGCTTGTTGAGCCGGCGGGCGAGATGGTCGCCGATCGTCTGGACGGTCTGGACCAGCACGATCAGCACGGCGACCACGGCGGCCATGACCTCGGGCATGAAGCGCTGGTAGCCGTAGCGGATGCCGAGATCGCCCAGGCCCCCGCCGCCGACCGCGCCGACCATGGCCGAGAAGCCGATCAGGCTGACGATGGCGAGCGTGAGGCCGAGCGCGATCGCCGGCAGCGCCTCGGGAACCAGCACCTTGCGGACGATCTGCAGGGGCGTCGCGCCCATCGACCGGGCCGCCTCGACGAGGCCCTGGTCGACCTCGCGGATGGCGCCCTCGATCAGGCGGGCGATAAAGGGCGTAGCGGCGACGGTGAGCGGCACGATCGCGGCCTGGGTGCCGATCGAGGTGCCCGCGATCAACCGGGTGAAGGGGATGATCGCGACGACGAGGATGATGAAGGGGGTCGAGCGCGTGGCGTTGACCAGCGTGCCGAGCAGCGTGTTGACGAGGGGCGCGGCAAAGAGTTCGCCGCGCTTGCTGGTCGCGAGGAAGACGCCGAGCGGCAGGCCGAGCACCGTGCCGAGCCCGGCGGCAACCGCCACCATCTGCAGCGTGTCGAGCGTCGCCTGCCCGATCAGGGCGAGGATCTGGGGCGAGATGATCTCAGGAAACATGGCCGATGACCTCCGCCTTGAGTTCGAGGCTGTTGAGCGCGCCGAGCACGGCGGCGAGTTCGGGCTCGCGCGTCGGCACCGAGACCAACAGGCTGCCGAAGGGCTTGCCCGCGATGGCGTCGATGCGGCCGGCGAGGATGTTGACGTCGACGCCGATGGTCGAGCTCAGCCGGCTGATGACGGGCGCGGTCGCGTTCTCCCCCGTGAAGGTGATGCGCAGCACGGTGTCGTCGCCAGGCTTGGCGTCCTTGCGGATGCGGCCGGCGAGATAGGCCGGCAGTTCGACGCCCGTGACCGCCTCGACGAAGCGCGCCGTGGTCGGATGCTGCGGACGCGTCAGCACCGAGAAGACATCGCCCTCCTCGACGATGCGGCCATCCTCGATCACCGCCACCCGGTCGCAGATCTCCTTGATGACGGGGATCTCGTGGGTGATCAGCAGGATGGTGAGGCCGAGATCGCGGTTGACCTGCTTCAGCAGCGCCAGGATCGACTTCGTCGTCTCGGGGTCGAGCGCCGAGGTCGCCTCGTCGCAGAGCAGCACCTTGGGGTCGGTCGCCAGCGCGCGGGCGATGCCGACGCGCTGCTTCTGGCCGCCGGAGAGTTCGGCCGGGTAGCGCTCGCGCTTGTCGGCAAGGCCGACGAGATCGAGCAGGCGCGCAACCTTGTCCTCGATCTGGGCCTTCGGCGCCCCGGCAATCTCCAGCGGCAGGGCGACATTGTCGAAGACGGTGCGCGAGGAGAGCAGGTTGAAGTGCTGGAAGATCATGCCGGTCGTGCGGCGGCGGGCGCGCCAGCCGGCCTCGGTCAGGCCCGTGACGTCCTCGCCCTCGATCAACAGGCGGCCCGAGGTCGCCCGCTCCAGCCCGTTGACGAGCCGGATCAGGGTCGACTTGCCGGCGCCAGAACGGCCGATCACGCCGACGATGGCGCCTGCGGGCACGTCGAGGTCGATGCCCGACAGGGCCGTCACGGAACCCTGCCCCCCGCGGGCGGCATAGGTCTTGCCGATCTGCGCGAAGCGGATGATCGGGGCGGGCTGGTCCGGCGCAGGGCCGGGTTCGACGCGGAAGGCGCCGGGCTTCACGGGAGCGTTCATGGTGACCTCAGGAGGACATCGTGTCGGGGCGGCGCCGGGGCAAAGCCAGCTGCCGGGCGGCCCGCTCAGCCGCGACCGGCGTGGCGAAGCGATGGCCCTCGAGCGCGTCGAAGGCGGAAGCGGCCGAAATGAAGGTGAAGAAGCGCTCGTCACCGCGCCGGCTGACGAGGCCGGCCTGGGTCTCGCCGATCTCGATGACATAGGCCTGCTGGCTTGGCCGAAGCAGACCCTGATCGGGCCGGCCGGCGTCGAAGGACAGGGTGTTCATGGCGGTGCTCCCGCCGCGGTTGCGGCGCAGGGTTGAGGATCCGATTCAGCTGGTTTTCGAAGCCGCCGCCGGCGGCCTCATGGACAGGATCAGAGTCGACAACAGCCGCGATGCTGGAGCATGAGAGCGGGCTTGGAGGGGATGGCATCGGTCATGGTCTTCTCCCGTCGAATGGAGCCCACGACCGCGTCGTGGCGCTTTAGCGTTTGGTGACGCGGCGCAAGCTGCTCGCTCAAATCCCCGCGGCCGTTCGGCAGGACCGAATGACAGCATCCAATCTGACGGACGAAATCCTTTTTGTCAATGCAATCGTTCTTTTAAAGAAACAACTCCGTCTGGAGCACTTCACCGAATGTGGCCTCCGCGGGAGAAGGATTGCCTCCCGCACCCGTTCCGCCCTGCCGGCCTGCGGCCTCGCCGCGCCTTGACGCTGCGAGGCCGAGCGGGTCATCAGCACGACGACGGCGCCGCGCGGCGCACTTCCGGAACAGGACCTGCGATGACCAAGGCCCTTCTCGTCGCCATGGCGGCGCTCTCTTTGTCCCTGGGCAGCACCGCCCTGGCGCATGACTACAAGGTCGGCGCTCTCGTGATCGACCATCCCTGGAGCCGCGCGACGCCCGGTGGCGCCAAGGTCGGCGGCGGCTATCTCACGGTCGAGAACAAGGGCGCGGCCAGCGAGCGCCTCGTGGCGGCGACCGCGCCGGCCATCGCAGGCCGGACCGAGATCCACGAGATGGCGGTGACCAACGGGGTGATGACGATGCGCCCGCTCGCCGACGGCATCGCGATCCCGGCCGGCGGCAAGGTCGAGTTCAAGCCCGGCGGCTACCATGTGATGTTCATGGAGCTGAAGCAGCCGCTGCGCCAGGGCGAACGGTTCAAGGGCACGCTGACCTTCGAGAAGGCGGGGAGCGTCGAGGTCGAGTTTGCGGTCGAAGCCGTCGGCGCCCGCGGCGGCGGACACGGCTCCGGCCATGGCGGCCACAAGGGCCATTGACCCTCTCCCGGAACGGCGCAGCCGGGGCCATGACAGGCCGCCCCCCTCGGTGCTAGGAACAGCCTCCCCCCGGGGTCCAGGAACGTCAGCCTTGTCCGCCTCCCGCTCCATCCTGCTGATCATCGGCGGCGGCATCGCCGCCTATAAGTGCCTGGAGCTGATCCGGCGGCTGAAGGACCGGGGCATCGCCTCGCGCTGCATCCTGACCAAGGCGGGGGCAGAGTTCATCACGCCGCTCTCGGTCTCCTCGCTCGCTGGCGAGCGCTGCTTCACCGATCTGTTCTCGCTGACCGACGAGGCCGATATCGGCCATATCGCGCTGTCGCGCTCCACCGACCTGCTCGTCGTGGCGCCCGCGACCGCGGACCTGATCGCCAAGATGGCGAACGGGCTGGCCAACGACCTCGCCTCGACGGCGCTGCTGGCGACCGACAAGCGCGTCCTGATCGCGCCTGCGATGAACCCGCGGATGTGGCAGCATCCGGCGACGCGCCGGAACATGGCGCAGCTCGAGAAGGACGGCGTGCTCGTCGTCGGCCCCAATTCCGGCGCCATGGCCGAGCGCGGCGAGAGCGGCGTCGGTCGCATGGCGGAGCCCGCCGAGATTCTGGCCGCGATCGAACGTGCGCTCGCGGGCGAAGCGCCTGCGCCGCAGCGGGCGATCGGCTTTCTCGGGCGCCTGCCCGGAGGCGGCGGCGAGGCCCCCGGCCTCCTCGCCGGTCAGCACGTGCTGGTGACATCGGGCCCGACGCATGAGCCGATCGATCCGGTGCGCTACATCGCCAACCGCTCCTCCGGCAAGCAGGGCCACGCCATCGCGGCGGCGGCCGCCGCGGCAGGGGCGCGGGTGACGCTCGTCTCGGGGCCGGTCGCCCTGCCCGATCCCGATGGCGTCGAGACGGTCCATGTCGAATCGGCCCGCGAGATGCTGGCGGCGGTCGAGGCCGCCTTGCCGGCGCAGATCGCGATCTTCGCCGCCGCGGTCGCCGACTGGCGGGTGGCGGCGGAGGCGACGGAGAAGATGAAGAAGGACGGCGGCGGCCTGCCGCCGCTCGCCCTGATCGAGAACCCCGACATCCTCGCGACGATCGCGCGGCGCGCAGCGGGCCGGCCGGAACTCGTCGTCGGTTTCGCAGCCGAGACCGAGAACGTCGTCGCTTATGCCCAGGCCAAGCTCGCCAGGAAGGGCTGCGACCTGATCGTCGCCAACGATGTCGGGGGCACCGGCGTGATGGGCGGCGATGCCAACACGGTGCATCTGGTGACGCAGGATGGTGTCGAGAGCTGGCCGACACTCGCCAAGGCGGAGGTCGCCACCCGCCTCGTCGCCCATCTCGCACGCCTGGCTGCCGGGCGACGCCCCGCGTGAGCCCTGCGTTGGAGATTGCGGTGCTGCGCCTGCCCCATGCCGTGGGCCTGCCGCTGCCGGCCTATGAGAGCGCCGGCGCCGCCGGCCTGGACCTGCGGGCTGCGCTGGCCGAGGGCGCGGTCCTCGAACTCGCCCCCGGCGCGCGCGATCTCGTGCCGACGGGGCTGTGCCTGCAACTGCCCGAAGGGTTTGAGGCGCAGGTGCGGCCGCGTTCCGGCCTCGCCGCCCGCCACGGCGTCACCGTGCTCAATGCGCCCGGCACGGTCGACAGCGACTACCGGGGCGAGGTCAAGGTCATCCTGATCAACCACGGGACGCAGACCTATCCGATCCGGCGCGGCGACCGCATCGCCCAGCTCGTGGTCGCTCCCATCGCGCGGGCGCATTTCAACGAGGTGACCGCCCTCGAGGCGACCTCGCGAGGAACCGGGGGCTTCGGCTCCACCGGCGTCCATCTTCAACACCCCCCCTCCCCTTCAATCCCGGATCCAGACCGATGATGCTGCTCTCGCGGCGCAGTCAGCTCGCCATCGCGGCGGTGGTCGATATCGCGTTGCATGCGCGCCCCTCGCCCGTGGCGGCGAAGCTACTGGCGGCGCGGCACGATCTGCCGCCGCGCCATCTCGAAACCATGCTGCAGGCCCTCGTTCGGGTCGGCATCCTCAAGGGCGTGCGCGGCCCGCGCGGCGGTTATGAGCTGGCGCGCGAGCGGCGCAAGATCACGGCCGGAGACATCGCGCGCGCCGCCATGCAGGAATCCGGCGACGACGGGATCGGGCTGGCGCCGCAATCGGCACTGGTCGACGCCGTCGTCGGTCCGGAGGTGCTGCGGGCCTCGCGCGCCTTCCTCACCATTCTCGACGAGGTCACGGTCGACGAGCTCTGCCGCCGGGCCCAGGTGCTGCCGGGGTTGGTCAACGACCGGGCCATCTCCGATTTTACGATCTGAATTTGTTATTTATTGGATTTATCGACATCGTATGTGAAATGCTCTAGCCTGCGGGCTCGGTCGGCATCGCCGGCGACAGGAGGAGCCCATCATGACCGAGGCAGCGCGCAGACAGGATCCAGGCCAGGGCAAGTTGCCCGGCCGCGGCCGCATCTATGAGTCGATCACCGACACGATCGGCGATACGCCGCTGGTCAAGCTGAACCGGTTGCCCGCCGAGCGCGGGGTCAAGGCGACGATCCTGGCCAAGCTCGAATTCTTCAACCCGATCTCGAGCGTCAAGGACCGGATCGGCGTGAACATGATCGATGCGCTGGAGGCGTCGGGGACGCTGAAGCCGGGCGGCACGCTGATCGAGCCGACCTCGGGCAACACCGGCATCGCGCTCGCCTTCGTGGCGGCGGCGCGCGGCTACCGGCTGATCCTGGTGATGCCCGAAACGATGTCGCTGGAGCGGCGCAAGATGCTGGCGCTGCTCGGCGCCGAGCTCGTGCTGACGCCCGGCCCCGGCGGCATGCGGGGCGCTGTCGCGCGGGCGGAAGAACTCAAGGCCGAGATCCCCGGCGCGATCATCCCTCAGCAGTTCGAGAATCCGCACAACCCGGAGATCCACCGCAAGACGACGGCCGAGGAGATCTGGAACGATACCCAGGGCAAGGTCGACATCTTCATCTCCGGCGTCGGCACCGGCGGCACCATCACCGGCGTCGGGCAGGTGCTGAAGGCGAAGAAGCCGGGGGTGAAGATCATCGCCGTCGAACCTGAGGATTCGCCTGTGCTGTCGGGCGGCGCGCCCGGCCCCCACAAGATCCAGGGCATCGGCGCCGGCTTCGTGCCCGGCATCCTCGATCGCTCGATCATCGACGAGGTGGTGACGGTCGGCAACCAGACGTCCTTCGAGACGTCGCGGGCGCTGGCCAGGAGCGAGGGCATCCCGGCCGGCATTTCGTCGGGCGCCGCCATCGCGGCGGCGCTCGAGGTCGGGGCGCGGCCGGAGAACGCCGGCAAAACCATCGTCGTGATCATCCCCTCCTTCGCCGAGCGCTACATTTCGAGCGCCCTGTTCGAGGGGCTGTGACGGTCGCGGCCGTCCAGATCGTCCGGATTGCCGAGACCCCGCCCGTCGGGTTCGAGACCTTGCGCGAGGAGGCCGCAGCCGAGGGCTACGGCTTCATCGACCGACTGGCCGGGGAACTGGCGGGCGGGATTTATGCCGGGGATGCCGATCTCCCGGTGATGCTGGCCGCCTTCAGGGAAGGCGGCCTCGTCGCGATCGGTGGATTGACGCCAGACCCTTACGATTCCGCTCCGGATCTGGCCCGGATCCGGCATGTCTATGTCCGCCCGGCCATGCGACGCGAGGGGGTCGGCCGCTGGCTCACATCCGCCCTGATCCAGCAGGGCCTTGCAGTGGCCGCGCGCCTCTCGCTGCGGGCGGCCGATGCGCGCTCGGCCGCGTTCTGGGAAGCCCAGGGGTTCTCCCGCGACGAGGGCGGCACCGCGCGGACGCATCTGCTGACCCGTCAGAGCTGGCCATCCTGACAGGCGTTCAGCGGCTGCGCGGGAAAACCAGCGTGACGCGGGTCCCCGGACGCTCCGAGCCGGGTGCCAGCGGACATGATGTCATCGTCGCGCGCATGCTGCGCAGCAGGCTTGCGATCACCGTCTGGCCGAGCCCCTTGGCCTCGATCTCCACGGGCATGCCGACGCCGTCGTCCTCGACCGTTAGGGCGAGCGCGGGCCCATCGTCGCCAGCCACCTCCTCGAAGCGGATGACGATGCGGCCCGGCCGGCCATCGGCGAAGGCATGCTTGATGGCGTTGGTGACGAGCTCGTTGACGATCACCACGAAGGAGACGGCGTCGCGGCCGGGCAGGCGGATCTCGTCCATGGCGAGCGCGATCTCGATCGGCCGGCCCTCCGCCGCCTTGCCGATCTCGGCCAGCAGATCCTCCATATAGGGCCGCGCCTCGATCTCGTCGGTGTCGAGATCGAGCCGCAGGCGGCGCTGGCCCGCGGCGATCGCCTGGATGCGGGACTGCGCCTGCTGCAGCGCCGCCCGCACCGCCGGCTCCCGGCTCTGGCGGCTCTGCACGCTCAGGAGGGCCGAGACCATGGCGAGGTTGTTGCCGACACGATGATTGACGTCGCGCAGAAGCGCCTCGATGCGCAGGCGCTCATTCTCGAGCTCCCGGGTGCGCTCGCCGACGACCCGCTCCAGCTCGGCATTGCTCTCGGCCAGCGACGCGCTGCGGCGCTGGCGCAGGCGCAGCTGCTGCCAGGCGGCGAAGGCCAGGCCCGCCAGCGCCACGACGATGCCGATGCTCGCCAGCAGCCGCCGCCGCTCCTCGTTGCGGTTGAGCGAGACCAGGCGGACATTCTCGGCGGCCTGCATCTGCTCGACGAGATCACGCAACGCGTCCATGGCGCCGATGCCCTGGCCGCGGCGGATGAGCGCGAGCGCCTCGGCCTGGCGCCCGTCCCGCATCAGGCCGACGGTGGCGTCGAGCTCGTCGAGCTTCAACTGCATCTGCGCGCGCAAAGCGGCGATCCGCTCGCGCTGGGCGGGATCGTCCCCGACCAGCCCCTCCAGCGCAGCGAGGGCCGGCGCGGCCTCGCCGCGCCCTTCGGTGAAGGGCGACAAGTAGCTCGTCAGGCCGGTGAGCAGGTAGCCGCGCTGGCCGGTCTCGGCGTCGCGCAGATGCCCCAGGAAGCGCTCGGCGCTCTCGCGCACCGCGATCGCGCGGGAAACCTGTTCGGCCGTGTGCTGCGCCTGACGATTGATCCAGGCCGCCAGCAGGATCGCGATCGCGACGACCCCGATGGCGATGACCGTCGTCGTCGCTGAGCGAAGGCGCGCCCGCAAGGCCGGGATTGCGGGAGCGAGAAACCGTGTGCGCCGCCGCGCCTGAGTCGACATGCGCCCGGTCTTAGCGCGAAAGGCCGGCCGGCCCCATGTAAAATGACACAGGCCCTCCGGCTTCGGGCCTCATGCCTCGCCGTCGCCGGAGTCGTCCCCGGTGAAGAACTGGCGGCCGAGCAAGGCGCCGAGCACGACGACGCCGCCGACGAGGGCGAGGCGCCAGCCCTTCTTCGAGGTCAGGCCGGCCCCGATCAGCTTCGCCGCCAGCGGCGCCGCGACCAGCGCCGTGGCCGCCATCGGGCGGGCCGGCCGCCGCCGGTTCTTGACGTAGAAGCCGATCGCGATCGCCATCAGCCCCGTCACGAACAAGCCGCCGGCCACGACCAGGCTGGCCTCGACCGAGCCGTAGCGCAGCGCCAGGGCGGTGTGAACAGCCGCGACCAGATAGCCGCCGGCGCAGAGCATGAGGAGGACGCCGAGCCCCATGAGGACGGCGACCGTGACGTTGCGACGGACCGCGCCGGAGATTTCTCCCGCGATAAAGGCCCCGATACCCCCCAGCATGACGTCAGCGCGCCGAGAGGAAGCCGACGAAGAGGCCGACCGCCGCCGCCAGGCCGAGCGCGCGCAGCGGCCGCTCGCGGATCTCCTCCTCGATCAGGCGCTGGAGTTCGGTCGCCTGTTCCTTGGCGACATCGGCCATGCGGTCGGTGTCGACGCCGACGGAGCGAAGCTTCTCGCCCACGGTCGCGACCAGATCCTCGGCACCGCGGGTGAGGCTCTCCTCGATCGCACCGGCCTCGCGCTTGACGCGGGCGGCGGTCTCCCGCGCCTCGCCCGCGATCTCCTCGCCGCCGGCGACGACCTCGTCCTTGACCCGCTTGGCGGAAGCGGCTGCGCGTTTGGCGGCGGTGGTGCTGGTGGCCATGTCGGTCATCCTGTCCTTGCGTGAATCAACTCGATCGATCGTTTCGACGATCCGCCTCGGCCGGCGCATCGGTCCGGGTCCGATGCCGGGGCCAACGCCTGTGCAGTGCGCCGGTTCCCTCCGGCCCCGATTCAGGCGGGTTTCGCCTCGGCCTGCTCCTCGGCCTGCGCCGCCCGATAGCGCGAGAATTCCTCCTGCGCCACCATGGCGACGAGCAGGATCGGAGTCGAGAGCACCGCTCCCACCGGCCCCCAGAGCCAGAGCCAGAAGATGAAGCCGATGAAGACCAGGAAGGGCGAGACCGTCAGCCGACGTCCCACGAAGACCGGCGTCACCGCATTGCCCTCGATCAGGTGGATGACGAAATAGGCGGCCGCCGGCCAGACGGCCGTCAGGATGAGGGGCGCCTCGACCAGCGCACCGGCGAACAGCATGATGGTGACGATGATCGGGCCGATGAAGGCGAGGTAGTTGAGGACGAAGGCCAGCGCGCCCCAGAAGATCGGATAGGGCAGTCCCGCCAGCCCGGCGATGCCCATGGTGAGGAGGCCCATTCCCAGATTGATCAGTGTCACCAGCCCGAAATAGCGGGCGACGCGGCTCTCGATCTCCTGGAAGAAGACGCCGGCGGATTTCCGGGCACCGCGGCCGAGGCAGAGGCGCAGAGCGCGAGCCTTGAGATGGCGCCGCGTGGCGAGCCAGAAATAGACGGTGGCCACGAAGATCAGCAGGCCGCCTGCGATCGCCGAGGACGACATGGCGAGGTCGATCAGCGGGTTGCCCTGCGAGACGCTGAGTTCCGCACCGGTCTTGCCCATGAGCGTGCCGATGGCGGCCTTGGCCTCGTCCATCATCACGAAGAGGCCGGCGAGCTTGGACTTTATCGCGGACATCATCGCCGGGCCCTGATCGCTCAGGCTGGCGACGGGCACGGCGAGCACGGTGATCGCCGCGACGATGACCCCGAGGAACAGCAGCACGACGAGCGCGGCGGCGAGGAGCTGGGGGACGTTGCGGCGCACGAGCCCGTCGACGGCTGGGCCGAGCACGAGGCCGAAGATGATGCCGGCTGTGATCGGCAGCGCGATCACCCGGGTCAGGTAGAGCGCGCCCGTCAGCAGGATCACAAAGATGCCGATGATGGCATAGCGGACGATCAGGTCATGCTCGGACGGGCTGACGTCCTCGTTCGGGTCTTCGACCTCGACCTCGGGCTCCGCCCTGTATCGCGGAAACGGCCTCCAGGCAGACGAGTTCAACATGTTGTCAGGTTCCGACGCGCGACAGCGCCCCCCGGCGCGTGTGCAGCGACAACGTGCCCTGGCCGGCGAAGGTTCCCGTCAGTGAGCCTCGTCCCAGTTGCCCGCCGCGCGGGCATCGACCTGGAGCGGAACCCGCAGCTGCACCGCCGGATGCGGCGCCTCGACCATCACGCGGGTAATGACCGGCAGCGCCGCCTCGACCTGATGGTCGGGCACCTCGAAGACCAGTTCGTCATGCACCTGCAGCAGCATGCGGACATCGAGCCGTGCCGCGGTCAGCGCATCCTCCATGCGGATCATGGCGCGGCGGATGATGTCGGCGGCCGAGCCCTGGATCGGCGCGTTGATCGCCTGGCGCTCGACGAAGGCGCGCTCGGAGGGGTTCTTCGAGGCGACCGCCGGGAAATGGCAGATGCGCCCGAAGATCGTCTCGACATGGCCGTTGGCGCGCACGAAGGTCTTGGTCTGCTCCATGTAGTCGCGGATGCCGGGGAAGCGCTCGAAGTACTTGCGGATGTAGGCGCTCGCCTCCTCGCGGCCGATGCCGAGCTGGTTGGCGAGGCCGAAGGCCGAAATGCCGTAGATGATGCCGAAATTGATCGCCTTGGCGCGGCGGCGGACCTCGCTCGGCATGCCCTGCACGGGCACGCCGAACATCTCGGAGGCCGTCATCGCGTGGATGTCGATGCCATCGGCGAAGGCCTGCCGCAGCTGCGGGATCTCGGCGATGTGGGCGAGCAGGCGCAGTTCGATCTGGCTGTAGTCGGCCGAGACGAGCTTGTACCCCTTCTCCGCGACGAAGGCGGTCCGGATCTTGCGGCCGGCCTCGGTGCGGATCGGGATGTTCTGCAGGTTGGGCTCGGAGGAGGAGAGCCGGCCCGTCGTCGTCGCCGCCAGCGCGAAGGAGGTGTGCACGCGCTGGGTCTGCGGGTTCACATAGGCCGGCAGCGAGTCGGTGTAGGTCGATTTCAGCTTGGAGAGCTGGCGCCATTCCAGGATCTTGGAGGGCAACGGGTGACCCTGCTCGGCGAGGTCCTCGAGCACGCCGGCGCCGGTGGCCCATTGACCGGTCGCGGTCTTCTTGGCGCCCGACAGCCCCATCTTGCCGAAGAGGATGTCGCCGAGCTGCTTGGGTGAGCCGATCGTGAATTTCTCGCCGGCGATCTCGTAGATCTCGTCTTCCAGACGCGCCAGCGACTGGGCGAACTCGCCCGAGAGCCGCGACAGGATCTGCCGGTCGATCGAGATGCCGCGCGCTTCCATGCGGGCGAGCACGTCGATCAGGGGCCGCTCCAGTGTCTCGTAGACGGTGGTGCGGCCCTCCGCCGCCAGGCGCGGCTTCAGGACGCGCCAGAGCCGCAGCGTCACGTCGGCATCCTCGGCGGCGTACTCCGTCGCCTTGTCGAGCGCGACCTTGTCGAAGGTGACCTGCGCCTTACCGGTGCCGGCGACCTGGCCGAAGGTGATCGTCTCATGGCCGAGATGCAGCTCGGAGAGCCGGTCCATGCCGTGGCTGTTGTTGCCGGCATCGAGCGCGTAGGAAATCAGCATCGTGTCGTCGATGGGGGCGACGTCGACGCCGTAGCGCTTCAGCAGCACGAGATCGTATTTGAGGTTCTGCCCGATCTTGAGCACGCCGGGGTCGGCGAGCAGCGGCTTCAGCGCCGCCAGCGCCTGGTCGAGCGCAACCTGCCCCTCCAGCATGCCGCCGCCGAAGAGATCGCTGCCGCCGCGATGCTGCAGGGGGATGTAGCAGGCCTTGCCGGGCGCGACGGCGAGCGAGATGCCGACGAGATCGGCCTGCATCGGGTCGATCGCGCTGGTCTCGGTGTCGACCGCGACCTGGCCGGCTTCGTAAGCCGCGGCGATCCAGCGTTCCAGCGAGGCGAGGTCGCGCACGCAGTCATAGCCCGTACGGTCGATCTTCGCGGCGAGCGCCTCGTTCTTGCGGGCGGCGGCGAGATCGGCCGGCTTCAGCCAGCCATCGCCTGCGGTCGCCGCGACCGGCTGGGTCACGGCGGCGCTCGCGGCTTCCGACAGGGTGGGCTGCGCGTCTCCCTCATCGGCGCCGACATGGAGCGCCTTGAGTTCGGCCGCGCGCGTGCCGCCGGGCGCCAGGGCGGCATCGGCATCGATGGCCGCGACATCGGCGTCATAGGCCTCGGCCACGCGCTTGGTGATGGTGGTGAACTCCATCGCCTTGAGGAAGGCGACGAGCCGGACGGGATCGGGCTGGCCGAGCGTCAGGTTCTCGAGCGGCGTCTCGACCGCGACGTCGTCGACGAGGCAGACGAGCTTGTGGGAGATGCGGATCTTCTCGACGATCTCGGGATTGGTCAGCGTCTCCCGGCGCTTGGGCTGCTTGATCTCGGAGGCGCGGGCCAGCAGCGTGTCGAGATCGCCATATTCGCCGATGAGCTGGGCCGCCGTCTTGATGCCGATGCCGGGCGCGCCGGGCACGTTGTCGGTGGCGTCTCCGGCCAGCGCCTGGACGTCGGTGACCTTGTCGGGCGTGACGCCGAAGTATTCGACGACCTCGGGCTCACCGATCTTGCGCTCGGCGCGGAAGCCCGCGCCCTTCTTGGCGTCGCCGGAGGCGGGGTCGTACATCGCCACGCCCGGCCGGACGAGCTGCATCAGATCCTTGTCGGCCGAGACGATCAGCACGTCGGCGCCGGCCTCGCGCGCCTGCCGCGCATAGGTCGCGATCAGGTCGTCGGCCTCGTAGACGTCCTGCTCGACCGGCAGCAGGCCGAAGGCGCGCACCGCCTCGCGCATCAGCGGGAATTGCGGGATCAGGTCCGGCGGCGGATCCGAGCGATTGCCCTTGTAGGCGGGGTAGATCGCCTTGCGGAAGGAGTTCTCGGATTTGTCGAAGACGATGGCAAGATGCGTCGGGCGGACCCCGAGCACGCCCTCGCGCACGAACTGGAAGAGCTTGGTCGCGAAGAGCCGGACTGCGCCGGAGGGCAGGCCGTCCGAGCGGACATTGTATTTCCGGTCCTGGTTGATCGACTGGAAATAGGCCCGGAAGATGAAGTTGGAGCCGTCGACCAGGAAGAGATGGTCGCCGGGCTTCAGGGCGGGGCCTGCGGCGGCACCGGCGGCGGTCTTGGCTGTCTCGCTCATGGCGCGGACCATAGTGGCCCGGCGCAGCCTGTGTCCATCGGCGCGGGCGGCCGATCCGCAAGATGCTGTCAGGAGCGGGGCCGCCCCGTGAGGCGGCCCCGCCCACTGATCAGAGGGCGGCGCGCTTGTCGGTTTTGGCGACGCGCGCCAGCAGATAGTCGACCTCGGTCTTCGCGAGGGCGCTGATCGCCGAGCCCGGCTTGCGCTGGGCGTCGCTGGCGAGGATGCCGCGCTTCATCAGCGTGTATTTGCGCACCGCCAGGCCGGCGCCGAGCTGCTGCTCGTAGCGCAGCAGCGGCAGATGGGCGTCGAAGATGTCATGCGCGTCGTCGCGCTTGCCGGCCTTCTGCAGCTTCACGACGTCGATCAGCAGCTCCGGGAAGGCGTAGCCGGTCATCGCGCCATCGGCGCCGCGCTCCATCTCGAAATCGAGGAAGAGGCCGCCATTGCCGGTGAGGATCGAGATCGGGCGCAGGGAGCCCTCCTTCTGGAACTTGCGAAGGGTCGAGATCTTCTCCAGCCCCGGCCAGTCCTCGTGCTTGAGCATGACGCAGGAGGGGTTGTCGGTGACGATCTTGCGGATCACCGCCGGCGTCATCACCACCGAGAGCGTCAGCGGATAATCCTGGATGACGAAGGGGATGTCGGTGCCGATCGCCTCGACCGCCTGGGCGTAGTAGCCGGTGATCTGGTCGTCGGTGCGCAGGCTCGGCGGCGGCGCGATCATGACGCCGGCGGCGCCCAACTCCATCGACTGGCGCGCGAGCGAGCGCATGGCGGCGAAGCCCGGCGCCGAGACGCCGACGATGACCGGCTTGCCCGGCATGCCGGCCACCGCCGTCTTGACGATGCGCAGGGATTCCTCCGGCTCGAGCTTGGGCGCCTCGCCCATGATGCCGAGCACCGTCGTGCCGTCCGAGCCGATCTCGTCATAGAAGGCGAAGAGCTTCTCGGTGGAGCCCCAGTCGACCGAGCCGTCGGGGTTGAACGGGGTCGGCGCGATCGGGAAGACGCCAGCGGCGTCGGCGGTCAGGGTCATGGACACGGCTTTCCTGCGGGATGGGGAACGGGTTGCGGCGCCTCAGGCGATGCGGGTGCGGACGGTGCCGACGCCGGCAATCTCGCCTTCGAGCACATCGCCACGCACAACGGCGGCGACGCCCTCGGGCGTTCCGGTGAAGATCAGGTCGCCGGGCGCGAGCTCGACCAGCCCGGAGAGATAGGAAATCGTCTCGGGCACGTTCCAGATCTGCTTGGCGAGATCGGAGCTCTGGCGCGGCACGCCGTTGACCACGAGCGCGATCTTGCCGGCGGCCGGATGGCCGATCTGGCTGGCGGGGGCGATCTCGCCGACCGGCCCGGAGAGGTCGAAGCCCTTGGCCATGTCCCAGGGGCGGCCGGCCTTCTTGGCGGCGGCCTGGAGATCGCGGCGCGTCATGTCGAGGCCCGCGGCATAGCCGAAGACATGGGCGAGCGCGTCGGCCTCGGCGATGTCCTTGCCGCCGGTCCCGATGGCCACGACCAGCTCCATCTCGTGATGGAGGTCGGCGGTCTTCGTCGGATAGGGCGTGTCGGCGCCGTTGATGACCAGCGCATCGGCGGGCTTGGTAAAGAAGAAGGGCTCCTCCCGGTCGGGATCGCCGCCCATCTCGCGGGTGTGTTCGGCATAGTTGCGGCCGACGCAGAAGACGCGGCGCACCGGGAACATCCCGCCGCCCGCCACCGGCACGGCCGTCACCGCCGGCGGATCGATCACGTAAGTCGTCATGGTGAAGCTCTCCTGCGCTCTTGTCGGCGTCGTTCATGCGTGAGCGCGGCGCGGCGGGCAAGGGCTCCGCTCGCGCCCGGCTTTGCTCGTGGGGCATGCCGGCCGCAGCGGCCGCGGCATGGCGCCCCAGCGACTCAAATTCTCGTTGTGCGCCGCGTCATTGCAACCGGAGCGAATTGCCCCCTACAGTAGGTTCGGCTCGGCATGTGCCGGGCTGAACTGAGACTGAAGGAACATCACGTGGCCACAGGTACTGTGAAATGGTTCAACGAAACCAAGGGCTATGGTTTCATCACGCCTGACCAGGGCGGTCAGGACGTGTTCGTGCATATCAGCGCGGTCGAGCGCTCGGGCATGCGCGGCCTGAACGAAGGCCAGAAGATCAGCTACGACCTCGAGGCGGATCGCAAGACCGGCAAGTCCTCCGCGGTCAATCTGAAGACGGCCTGATCCGAGACCGAGACGGGAGGCCGATCGGCGGCGTCGCTTCCCGAGCCACTGCGAATCTCTCTCTATCTACCCGGACTGAAGACGATTCCCGGCATGCCCGTCGCCTCGATGGCGGCGGATGAGGGCCTCGAGGCCCGCCCCGCAGACACATCGGCGCCGGTCCTCTCCCGGCGTACGCCCCCTCCATCCCCCCACAGCCTTGCGCGCGCCCCTGGCGGGACGAACGGCCCCTTGCCGCGCCGCTTGGACGAGGCTGACCGCGGCGGCGTTTCAGAGCAGCTGCGCCCGGATTTTTCAGCAGATCGCGAGGGGGATTCGATCGGTCGCGTCGTGTCAGTGACGGCCCGCGGCGGGGCGGAAGAGCCGGCCCTTCTCCGCCACCAGCACGATCGCCAGCGCCACCAGCCCGCACAGCGCAAAGCCCAGCGTCAGCGGCACGACCGTGCCGTCGAAATGCTGGCCGATGTAGAAGCCCAGCAGCGCGCCGCCGATCGTCGTGACGAAGCCCTGGACCGAGGAGGCCGTGCCGGCGACATGGCCGAGCGGGTCCATCGCCATCGCGCCGAAATTCGGCGCGACCAGCCCGAAGCAGAACATCGCGCCGGCCTGGAAGGCGGCGAAGCTCCAGAGCGATTCGTAACCCCACCAGGCGACCAGGGCATGGGCGCCGGTCAGGCCGATATAGGCCAGCAGCGCGCCATGGGAGACGCGGCGCATGCCCAGCCGGCCGACGATGCGCGCGTTCAGCAGCGAGGCGGCGGCCATGAACATCGCGATCAGCGCGAAGATGGTGGTGAACCATTCCGGCGCATGGAAGACGTCGACGAAGACCTGCTGGGCCGAATTGATGAAGCCGAAGAGCCCGCCGAGCACGAAGGCCATCGCCAGCATGTAGCCGACGGCGAGCCGCGTCGTCAGCGTGGTGCGGAAGGCCGCGACCACCGTCGCGATCTCGATCGGCTTGCGATCCTCGGGGCTTTGCGTCTCGCGCAGGCTGAGGATGACCCAGAGCATCACCAGCGCACCGAAGATCGTCAGCACGCCGAAGATCCAGCGCCAGGGCGCGACGAGCAGAATCGCCTGGCCGATCGAGGGGGCGAGGATCGGCACCGCGAGGAAGACGATCATCGCCAGCGACATCACCCGTGCCATGTCGCGGCCGGAGTAGCAGTCGCGCACGATCGAGACGACGAGGACGCGCGTCGCCGCGGCGCCGATGCCCTGGACGACGCGGGCCACCATCATCGTCTCGAAGGAGCCGGCGAAGGCGGCCGCGATGCTCGCCGCGACGTAGACGACGAGCCCGAAGAGCAGGACGGGTCGCCGCCCGAAGCGGTCCGACACCGTGCCGTAGACGATCTGCGCCGAGCCGAAGCCGAGCAGATAGGCGGTGATGATCCATTGCCGGTCATTGGCGCCGGCGATGCCCAGCGCCTCGGCCATCTGCGGCAGAGCAGGCAGCATCGAGTCGATGGCGAGCGCATTGGCCGCCATCAGCGCGGCCATCAGGGCAACGAAAAAACGGAAGCGCATGCCGTGGCGGGGCCCGGCGGTCAAGGAAGCGTCGGTCATGGCAGCCTGTCTGGGCGCCTCACGCCTGACGGCGGGCGCAGATGGTCGTAAGCCCCTGCCTGCCGCTCTAGGGCTTCGGGAAACGCGTGACAACCCGGCTTGAACAGGGCTCGCCATGCACAGGGCGCCTGAGGCCGTGCCGTGAAAAGCCCGGCGCAAGCAGCGGTCGCGCGCCGATGGTAATCGGTTTCGTCGTCGGCCGACGACCTGTTATCGTTGCGGCAAGCTGGGGAGCGGTGATCCGATGGTCGAGACAGGCGCGACGCGACGCGTCGCCATGGCGCAGGGGCTGATGACGGTCGAGGGCTCGCCCGACCGCTATGTCCAGGGGCTGGGACGCTCATTGCGCCTCGTCGCCGGTGGCTTGCGCATGGTCGGCGGCTTCATGCTGCGCGAGGGCCAGGTCGAGGACGCGACGCGGATCGAGGGACAGGCCCAGCTCACCGGCGACCGGCTGATGCGGGCGGGTTTTCCCGGCGAGGCCACGTGGCTCGCGCTGACGATCCGGCCCCTCGCTGCGGCAGGGGAAGCCCGCGCCCTGCTGATCCTGAGCTTCCGCGAGACGGAGGATCAGCCGGAGGGCGCCTATCTCGCCGAGATCTATGCGCCGCAGCGGGTGTTCGACGGGCTCGCCGGTGCCGTCGGTGGCGGGCTGGCGCACAGACTTTCGATGACGGCGGTGACGAGCCTTTGGGTGCGCGAGAGCGAGCGCGAGACCGCGCCCGGCGTGCCGGTCTCCTGGTTTCTGGGCGTCGAGGCCAACGGGCGTGTCAGCGCGCCCGCGCGTGGGCTGGTCGAGACCCTCGAGTGGCATCCGGCCGGCGCAGGCGAAGTCGAGCCCGCTGCGTCCCACGATGAGGACCCCGCCGAGACGACCCCGGATCTGCTGGGCCGCATCAACTGGAGCCTCAAGCAGATCGCCCTCGTGCTGATGTTCCTGCTGATCGTGGTGGCGCTGAAGTGAGGGCCGGCCTCAGCGCTCGTGGCGGCGGATGCGCCGGACCATCTCGTTCAGCGCCAGCAGGACCAGCGCCAGGATGAAGGGCAGGATGTAGTAGATGATCCGGAAGATCAGCAGCGCACCAAGCACCGGCTCGAAGGGCAGACGGCTGAGCGCGACCAGCATCGTCGCCTCGAAGACCCCGAGCCCACCCGGCGCATGGCTGGCGATGCCGACGAGGCAGGCGAAGACATAGACGGCCAGGAAGGTCGGGTAGTCGATGCCATGGCCGCCCGGCAGCAGGACGAAGAGCACGGCCGCCGCCGCGCAGACCTCGGCCGCGCCGAGGAACATCTGGCCGAGCGTGATGGCGAGGCCCGGCAGCGGCAGGTTCCAGCCGCGGACGCGGATGGTGCGCTCGCCGCTCGCGATCCAGACGAGATAGCCGATGGTGCCGGCCGCGACGGCCGCGCCGACCGCCTGCACGACGAGGGGCGATGTGCGCGCCAGCATCGCGACCGAGGGCGTGGCATAGAACAGGCTGACGCAAAGGATGGCGCCCAGCCCGAGCCAGAAGGTCAGCCCGGCGATGACGGTGAGGCTCGCGACCTCGGAGGCGCGCACGCCCTTGGGCGAATAGATCCAGTAGCGCACGGTGCCGCCTGTCACGATCGGGAAGCCCAGCGTGAAGGAGACCGAATAGCTGGTGAAGGAGGCGAGCGCCGTCGTGCGATAGGGAATCGACAGACCGAGCCGTTTCAGCGCCAGCGCGTCATATCCGGTCAGCAGCAGATAGCTCAGCGCGGTGAAGCCGCAGGCCAGGCCGAGCTGGCGCAGGCTGGCATTGGCGAAGGCATTGGCGAGTTCGCCGGGCTCGATCTCCCGGACGATGTACCAGAGCACCACCAGCGAAGCGCCGAAGATGACGATGCTGGCGAGCGGACCCAGCCACCACCAGCGGCTGCGCCGACGCGGCGGCATTCCAGGCTCGAGCGGGCCGAACGACATGCGCACTCATGGTCGGTTCTGGCACCGGGGCGAAGAGCCGGCAGCGCCGATTGCGGGCATGAGGCGCAGGTGGCCCCGGCCGGAGACATAGCGCCTGCGCGCCAATCCACAAGGCGGGTCGGCGCGACGAATACGCGCCATGACCCGCGCGCGGGGGTGCCTCAGCCGGCCTTGCGGAACACCCGCAGCGTCTTGAAGGACGCCACCTCCTCGACCGGGGCGGTCTTCGCCCAGTCGGCGATGATCGGTTCGGCCGTCGCATAGGCGAAGGAGCCGGTGTAGAACAACAGGTAGCCACCGGCATCGGTCTGGGCCGTGAAGAGGTCGATCACCTCGCGGTCGGTCAGCGCGCCATAGGCGTCATTGGCCTCCGTCCTGAACTCGCAGGCATGGAACAGGGTGACGATGTCGAAGCGCGGCAGAAGCTTGGCATTGCTCGTGTAGATGTCGCCGAAATAGGCGCTGTAGGTCTTGGTGATGGTCGGGTTGCCGGTCGCGAGCTTGACGAAGGCGTCGTATTCCTTCGGCGAGGCGGTGATGCCCAGCACCGTGCAGTCGAGCTCGGGCTCGGCGCAGCGGATGCCGACATAGTGATGGCCGCCGGTGCCGAAATGGTAGACGCGCTGGCCGGTGAGGCCGAGCTCCTCCAGCCATTCGACGAAATGCACGTCGCAGGGGCACTGCTCGACGCGCAGGCCCCAATAGACGTCCCAGATGTTCATCGCGGCAGCAGTCATCGTCTCGGGCTCCAGAAGGCGGTGAGGGTCATTCGGCAGGTCCGGCATGCGCGGGAGCTGCGAGGGGGGAGGCCGCCGGATCGGCGGCGGCGGGGCGTGCCGCCATCCGCACGACGCCCCCGGCGCGCTTCAGCAGCAGGCGGTGGGTCGCGGCCTCGGCGAAACCCGCGCCCTGGCCGAAGGCGATGATGATGGCCTCGGGCCGCGCGGCGCGCAGATGGTCGAGGAGTTCCAGCGCGGCGTCGGTGTCGAAGGCGCTCGTCGCCTCGTCCAGCAGGACGATGTCGGGCTGCTCCAGCTCGGCCCGGGCCAGCGCCAGGCGCTGCCGGTCGCCGGTGGCGAGTTCCCGGTCCCAGTCACGGGTCTCGTCGAGCATGGGAGCGAGCGAGGACAGCCCGTAGCGCCGCAGGACCGTCTGCAGCTGCTCCTCCGGCAGGGTGCGGCCGGTTTCGAGGACGGCGCGCAGGCTGCCTTCCGAGAGGTGCAGCTTGTGCGGCACGGCCGTGACGAAGGCGCCCTCCGGAAGCCGGATCTCGCCGCGCCCCCAGGGCCAGAGGCCGGCGACGGCCTGGATCAGCGCGGCCTTGCCGAGGCCGAGTTCGCCCGAGACGTGCAGGGTCGTCCCGGGCGTCAGCGCGCAGGAGATGTCGGCGACGAGGGTTCGCCCGTCGCGGTCGATCAGGGTGACCTCTTCGAGATGCAGCAGGCCGTCCGCGCTCGGCGCGATCGCGAGATGCTCGCCCGGCGGCTCGTGATCGACACGCTCCAGCGCATCGGCCAGCTCGTTGACGCGCCGGGCCGCCGCCAGCCATTCGGCGATGCGCATGAAGTTGTCGAGGACCCAGTTGAAGGCGTTCTGAACCATCACGAAGGCGGCCGCGACCTGCACGACGCCGCCCAGGGACATGTCTCCGGACAGGTATTTGGGCGCCGCCAGCAACAGCGGCACCACCGGCACCAGAGCGCCGCTGCCATTGGTGATCCAGGTCAGCCGGCCACGCTGGCGGATCATGGCGAGCCAGCGGCCGACGAGGCTGTCATAGGTGCGCGCGACGGCGCGGCGCTCGCCCGCTTCGGTGCGGGACAGGGCGATGGTCTCGCCATGGTCGCGAATGCGCATGAGCGAGAAGCGCAGGCGCGCCTCGCCCTCGTTGCGGGCGGCGATGAGGCCGGGCAGCTTGCGACCGACGATGGTGATCAGCCCCGAGACCAGCACGGCATAGACGATCGCTGCGAGGACGAGATAGGCCGGGATGATCACCGTCGTGCCGCCCGCCTCCACGGTCAGCGAGCCACCGATCTTCCAGAGGATCTCGATGAAGGTGATGATCGTGATGACGGCCGAGAGCAGGCCGATCGCGAAGTCGACCACCGGCTCCGTCGCCCAGCGGACGTCGTCGGCGATGCGGTATTCCGGATTGGCGGGCTCGTCGCCGGAGAGGCTGAGTCGGAAGAAGCGGCGCTGCCCCACCCAGGAATCGGCCAGCCGCGCCGTCACCCATTGCCGCCAATGGACCTGGAAGGTCTCGCGGGAGACCAGGATCACCACCCCGAGCCCTGCCACGATCAGCACGAGCACGGGAAAGACCGCCATGGCGATCAGCGCGCTCTCGCTGTCGCGCTTTTCCAGCGCGTCGAAGAACCAGCCGTTCCAGCGGTTAACGGTGACGTTGGCGAAGACGGAGAGAATGATGGCGGTGGCCAGCAGCAGCGACCAGAACCAGGCCCGAGCTGCGGTCCGACCGCTCCAGAAGCCGCCGGTGAGCCGCGCGAAGCGCAGCGCCACCTGCCGGTCCCCCGGTACAGCCTCCCTCCCCGGCGTCTCAGCTGGCGCCCGCACGAACCCGTCATCCCCCACTTGCCGGTTTTCCGGCCCTTGGCGTCAGGCTGGCCTGCGGAAAGTGAACTCGCCATGAACGGGGCGCGCGCGAGGGCTTCTCGCGTTCGATTTCGGCCGAAAGGGCCGCCGCGGCGCGCAAGGCGCGCGCCGCAACAGGCGGGGCGCGGCGGATCAGCCGCCGATGTTGAAGGCCGCCAGCGCCGCCATGTTGACGATGTCGCTGTCCTTGGCGCCGAGCGGCACGATCTGGACCGGCTTGTCGAGGCCGACGATCAGCGGGCCGATCACGGTCGAGCCGCCGAGCTCCTGCAGCATCTTGGTCGAGATCGAGGCCGAGTGGAACGCCGGCATGATCAGCACGTTGGCCGGCCCGCTGAGGCGGCAGAAGGGGTACTGCGCCATCAGATCGCGGTTCAGCGCGACATCGGCGGCCATTTCGCCGTCATACTCGAAGTCGACGCGCTGGGCGTCGAGCAGCTTCACCGCCTCGCGCACCTTCTCCGAGCGTTCGCCGGCCGGGTGGCCGAAGGTCGAGAAGGCGAGCATCGCGACCTTGGGCTCGTAGCCCAGCCGCCGGGCGACGCCCGCGGCCTCGATCGCGATCTCGGACAGCTCCTTGGCCGTCGGCATCTCGGTGATGGCGGTGTCGGCGACCAGCACCGTGCGCTCGCGCGAGAGCACGATCGAGACGCCGATGACGCGGTGCCCCGGCTTCTCGTCGATGACGCGGCGGACCTCCTCCAGTGCGATCGAGTAGTTGCGGGTGACGCCGGTGACCATCGCATCCGCGTCGCCGAGCGCGACCATGGCCGCGGCGAAATGGTTGCGGTCCTGGTTGATCAGGCGCTGGCAGTCGCGGAACAGGTAGCCCTGCCGCTGCAGGCGCTCGTAGAGATACTGGGCATAGGCCGCGTTGCGCTTGGAGAGCCGCGCATTCTGGACCGAGATGCCCTTGGTCTCGAGGTCGATGCCGAGGAACGTCGCGGTCTCGTAGACGCGTTCCTCGCGGCCGACCAGGATGGCGTGGCCGAGCCCCTGGTTGACGAAGGACACCGCGGCACGGATCACCTGCTCCTCCTCGCCCTCGGCGAAGACGACGCGCTTGGGATAGCGCCGCACGCGCTCGAAGATGCGGTTCAGCGTCCCGGCGACCGGGTCGCGCCGGGCCGAGAGCTGCGCCTTGTAGGCGTTCATGTCGACGATCGGCTTGCCGGCGACGCCGGTCTCCATCGCCGCCTTCGCCACCGCCATCGGCACGACCTGGATCAGCCGCGGATCGAAGGGCACCGGGATGATGTAGTCCTTGCCGTAGCGCGGGCGGGAGCCCTGATAGGCGGCAGCGACCTCGTCGGGCACGTCCTCGCGGGCGAGCGAGGCCAGCGCCTCGGCGGCGGCGATCTTCATCTCCATGTTGATTGTCTTGGCACGCACGTCGAGCGCGCCACGGAAGATGAAGGGGAAGCCCAGGACGTTGTTGACCTGGTTGGGATAGTCGGAGCGGCCGGTCGCCATGATGGCGTCGTCGCGCACGGCATGGACCTCCTCCGGCGTAATTTCCGGATCGGGATTGGCCATCGCGAAGATGATCGGGTTCTTCGCCATCGAGGCGACCATCTGCGGCGTCACCGCGCCCTTCTGCGACAGGCCGAAGAAGGCATCCGCCCCGTCCATCGCCTGGGCCAGCGTGCGCCGGTCGGTGATCGCGGCATGGGCCGACTTCCACTGGTTCATGCCCTCGGTGCGGCCCTGGTAGATCACGCCCTTGGTGTCGCAGAGGATGACGTTGTCGGGCTTGAAGCCCATCGCCTTGAGCAGCTCGGTGCAGGCGATCGAGGCCGCTCCGGCGCCGTTGATGACGAGGCGGGTCGTCTTGACGTCGCGCCCGGTGAGATCGAGCGCGTTGATCAGGCCGGCGGCGGCGATGATCGCGGTGCCGTGCTGGTCGTCATGGAAGACCGGGATGTCCATGAGCTCGCGCAGGCGCTGCTCGATCATGAAGCATTCCGGCGCCTTGATGTCTTCGAGATTGATGCCGCCGAAGGAGGGGCCGAGATAGCGCACCGCCTCGATGAACTTGTCGGCATCCTCGGTGTCGACCTCGAGATCGATCGAGTCGACGTCGGCGAAGCGCTTGAACAGGACCGCCTTGCCCTCCATCACCGGCTTGGAGGCGAGCGCGCCGAGATTGCCGAGGCCGAGGATGGCGGTGCCGTTCGAGATCACCGCGACGAGGTTGCCCCGCGCCGTGTAGTCGTAGGAGCGGGTCGGATCCTCCGCGATCGCCAGCACCGGGACGGCGACGCCCGGCGAATAGGCGAGAGACAGGTCGCGCTGCGTCGCCATCGGCACCGTCGCGACGATCTCGAGCTTGCCCGGACGACCCTCCGAGTGGAACAGCAGGGCTTCCTGGTCGGTGAAGGTCGGGCGGGTGCGTTTGATCGGCGGCTGGTCGGGCATGGGATTGTTCTTTTTTGTCGGCGTTTCCTAGGGGACGCGGACCATAGGCAAGGGCTCGCGCGGCCACAAGCCGGGCCGGCGTGGATCACGCATGCGGAGGTCGGCAAAAGGTCGGCGGCCCCGCGGGGCCGAGGGCGGCCCCGCGTCCCGTTTCAGAGCTGGCGGCGCACGCTGGCAACGAATTGCCCGACATAGACGTCGAGCGCGCCGGTCTGCTCCTCGACGGTGCGCGCCGCCTCGACGACCAGACGCGCGGCCTCGCCCGTGACATGCGCCTCGTCACCGACCGAGCCGACATTGCTGGTCACCAGCACCGCGTTGCCGGCGACGGCCTGCGCATCGGCGGCGATGGTGGAGGCGAGGTCCGCCTGCCGGTTGACGACGCGGGCGATGACGCCGGCGTTCTGCTCCATGTCGCCCATCGTCCTGTCCATGAAGGCGACGGCGCCCGAAGCCGTCGCCGCCGCCGCGCGGATGTCCTGCAGGGTGGCGGCGATGTCGCGGGTCGCCTTCTGGGTCTGCTCGGCGAGATTCTTGACCTCGCCCGCGACGACGGCGAAGCCTCGACCGGCCGCGCCGGCGCGCGCGGCCTCGATCGTGGCATTGAGCGCCAGCAGATTGGTCCGCGAGGCGATGTCCTCGATGAAGCCCAGCACGTCGCTGGCCTTGTCGGCCGCGGTCTCGAGACCGGCCACGTCGCGCTGCGATTCGCGGACATAGCACGCCGCCTCATGCGCCGAGCGGTCGGCCTGGTCGGCCTGGCGGTTGAGCTCGCGGATCGACGCGTCGATCTCCTCGGCTGCCCGCGCGACGCTGGCGATGCGGCTCGAGGCGCTTTCGACCTCCTGCGTCGCCGCAACCGCCCGGCTCGTCGTGTTGTCGGCGCTGCGCATCATCGCGCTCGCAGCCTCGTGCATGCTGCGGGCCGAGCGGGCGACGTCCCCCAGCGCCTTGCCGACCGTGACTTCGAGCTGCCCCGCGAGATCGTCGAGCTGACGGCGGCGCGCCGCCTCGATCTCGGCACGCCGCGCCTCGAGGGTCCGCTCGTCGGTGACGTCGAACAGGATGCCGTCCCAGATCCGCGTGCCGTCCGGCAGCTGTCGCATCGTCGCTTCGCTGCGCAGGGCGACGATGGCCCCATCCTTGCCGTGGTAGCGCAGCTGGAGACGCCAGTTGTCGCTCGGGTCGAAGCCGTTGCGGCAGCCGTCCTCGAAGCGCGCCCGATCCTCGGGAATCATTCGGTCGATCCAGACCCGGGCATCGCGCTCGACCTCCTCCTGCTTGAGGCCGAGCAATTCGCCGAGCTGGAAGGAGGCGAAGCGATAGCTGACCTGGCCACCGGGGGAGACGATGCGCTGATAGAGGGTGCCGGGCACGCGCTCCGCCAGATTGCGGAACTGGTAGGCCATCTCCCGGCGGTCGGCGTCGATCAGGATGATCAGCGCGCCCAGTGTCGCGCCAGCCACGTTCACGACCAGCGTCGGCGGCAGCGCCTGGGTCAGGACCGTCCAGATCATCTCGGCGTTCGGCAGCAGCAGCGGCGTCGGCAGCAGGACGGCGCCAGCGGCGAGCGCGATCAGGGGGATGTCGCCCTTCACGATGCTGCGCTCGCGGCGCGGCCTGCGCCAGAAGATCGCCAGTCCGGCGGCCCCGCTGAGCATGATGCCGACGACGCCCATCACCATGCCCGAGCCGCCCTGCGAATAGCGCAGCAGCGACAACGGCAGCACCGTGGCGCCGGCGGCCAGCGGACCGCCGACGACACCGGCCAGCAGCGCCGCGATGTTGCGGGAGCTGACGGTCACGCCGGGCGCGATCAGGAAGGGATGGGTCATGCTGGCGAGACCCGCCGCTGCGAAGAGCAGGCCGACCACGAGCGACCGCGCCAGGCTGTAGCGCTCCAGCCTCGGGGTCAGAACCGTGACCGCGAGCGCCGCCAGCAGGATGAAGGACAGGCTCTCGACGAGGGCGATGATCAATTCCATCACTCGGCACCCGCCGAGGGTCGAACCGGTCGGCCCGGGACAGGAGAGGGAGGGCCGGGCAGGCGCATCATGACCGGGCGCCTAGAGCCTGCGCCGCAGGCTGCCGACGAACTCGCCGACATAGCGGTCGAGCGAGGCGGTCTGCTCGTCGACGGTGCGGGCGACATCGAGCACGCGCTCGGCGGCATCGCCGGTGACGGAGACCTCGGCGGCCACCGAACCGACGCTCGAGGTCACGGCCGTGGTGCTGCCCGCCACCGCCTGGGCATCGACGGTGATGGTGGAGGCGATGTCGGCCTGGCGGCTGACGACGCCGGCAATCGCACCCGAGGTCTGCTCGATCGTCGTCATCGTGACCTCGATCTGGGCGACGGCGTCGGAAGCGGTCGCCGCGGCGCCGCGAATCTCCTGCAGCGTCGCCGCGATGTCGCGCGTCGCCTTCTGCGTCTGCTCGGCGAGGTTCTTGACCTCGCCGGCGACGACCGCGAAGCCGCGACCGGCCGCGCCGGCGCGCGCCGCCTCGATCGTGGCATTGAGGGCCAGCAGGTTGGTGCGCGAGGCGATGTCCTCGATGAAATCCAGCACGGAGCTGACCTTGTCAGCCGCGGCACCGAGCCCCGCGACGTCGCGCCGTGTGGTGCGGACATAGCTGGCCGCGTCCCGCACGGTCTGGTCGGCATGGGCGGTCTGGCGCGTCAGCTCGCGGATGGAGGCCTCGATCTCCTCGGCGGCGATCGCGACGCTGCCGACGCGGCGGGAGGCGAGATCGGCCTCGCGGGTCACCTCACCGGCCCGCAGGGCCGTGTTGTGGGCGCTGCCTGCCATCGCGTTCGCCGCGTCATGCATGCCACGGACCGAGGATGCGACCTCCTGGAGAGCCTTGCCGACCTTCGCCTCGAGCTGCAGGGCGAGTTCCTCGACCGCGGCCTTGCGATCCTCGTCCATCTCTTGGCGCTGCTGTGCGAGCGTACGCTCGGCGGTGACGTCGGTCATGATGCCATCCCAGCAGATCGACCCGTCCGAGAGACGGCGCGGCGCGGCGTCCGTCCGCAGCCAGATCAGCGAGCCGTCGTCGCGGATGTGCCGCGCCTCGAAGCGCCAGGGCTTGAGGGTGCGCTCGGCCACCGCGGCGGCGTTCGACCGGGCCAGAAACTCCCGGTCCTCGGGCACCATCCAGCGCAGCCAGCTGTCGGGGTCGCGCTCGACCTCCTCGCGGGTCACGTCAAGGAACTGTTCGATGCGGGAATTGGCCAGCTTGTGCTGGATCGTGCCATCCGGGCGCAGGATCTTCTGATAGATCACGCCCGGCATGTTGGCCGTGCAGGCCTCGAGCTGCAGCATCGCCTCGACGCGCTGATGGTCGCTCTTGATGATGAAGCCGATCAGCAGCGCACCGGCAACGTTGACCGCCGTCGCCGCCGGTCCCGAGATCACGACCATCAGGTCCCAGGCGCGCGGAAAGGGCACATAGGCCGTGATCATCACCACCGGCATCCAGGCCGCGACGAGGCTCAGGCCGACGAAGCCGCCCATGGTCAGGCTGCGGGCCGTGCGCCTGAGCCAGAGCGAGACACCGAGGCCGATCATCGCGCAGAGCACGAGGCCGACGACGCCGGCTTCCGTTCCCGAGCCTCCGATGTAGATCCGCGCGCCCGCCAGTCCCGCGGCCGCGATCACGGCGGCGATCGGACCGCCGAGTGGGCCGGCGAGAACGGCGGCGATGTTGCGGAAATCGAGCAGGATGCCGGGCTGGACGACGATGGGGTCGAACATGCTGGCGCTGCCGCCGGCCGCGATGATCACGCCGATGACGATCTGTCGGAGTCGGTGGTAATCCCCGAGCCGCTGCGTCGCCAGCGGCACCAGCACGGCCGCGACGATGAGGTAACCGAGACCCCGGGTCAGTTCCAGTAGCATATCGTCTGGCCTGCTGCGGCTGAGAACGGCATCGCCATGATCTACTGCGATTGCTGCTAACGAATCCTGAACCTTGTTGCGTTGCAGGATCATGCCGCGCGCATCCACACCAAAATGGTCGCGGAACGAGCAGGCCCGGGGCCTCGCGGTTTCCAACCCAGGCCCGAAACGCTAGCGTCCCGCCACCATGCACCGCGCCAGCCCGTCTCTCGCCGATCCGGCCGATCGGCCCGCCCCTCCCGTGGCCGCAAGCCGCGAGGACGGCTCGCGCGTCACGCCGATGATGGCGCAGTACATCGAGATCAAGGCCGCCAATCCCGACTGCCTGCTGTTCTACCGGATGGGCGACTTCTACGAGCTGTTCTTCCACGACGCCGAGATCGCCTCGCGGACGCTCGGCATCGTGCTGACCAAGCGCGGCAAGCACCAGGGCGACGACATCCCGATGTGTGGGGTGCCGGTCGAGCGCGCCGACGACTATCTGCAGCGGCTGATCGCCGCCGGACACCGCGTCGCCGTCTGCGAGCAGATCGAGGATCCGGCGGAGGCGAAGAAGCGCGGGCCGAAATCGGTGGTGCGGCGTGACGTGGTGCGCCTTGTCACGCCCGGCACGATCACCGAGGAGCGCCTGCTGGAGCCCGGCCGGGCCAGCCTCCTGGTCGCCGTCGCCCGGCGGAAGCTCGGCGATGCCAGCGCCCTCTACGGCCTCGCCGCGATCGACATCTCGACCGGGCGCTTCAGCGTGATGGAGACGCCGCAGGAGCGCCTCGCCATCGAGTTCGCGCGGCTGGAGCCGCGCGAGATCGTCTGCCCCGACGCGATCCATGACGATCCGGCCCTGCGGGCCTTCTGGCTCGACCTCGGCCTGCCCGTGACGCCGCTGGCGCGCGAGGGGCTGGACGCCGCCTCGGCGGAGCGCCGGCTCAAGGAGTTCTTCGGCGTCGCCACGCTCGACGCCTTCGGCCATTTCAGCCGCGCCGAGATCGCGGCGGCCGGTGCGGCGCTCGCCTATGTCGAGCGGACGCAGTTCGGCGCCCGCCCGCCCCTGTCCCCGCCCGTGCGCGATTCCGGCACCGACACGATGCTGATCGACGCAGCGACGCGGGCCAATCTCGAACTGACGCGGACCCTGTCGGGCGAACGGGGCGGCAGCCTGCTCGCGACGATCGACCGGACGGTGACGCCCGGCGGGGCACGGCTGCTGGCCGAGCGCCTGGCGGGGCCGCTGACCGACCCACAGGCGATCGCTGCGCGCCACGACGCCGTCGCCGCGCTCGTCGCCGACGGCGCCCTGCGCGAGGACCTCCAGGCCGCGCTCGCCCGCGTGCCCGACATCGCCCGGGCGCTGGCGCGGCTCGCGCTCGACCGCGGCGGCCCGCGCGATCTCGCCGCGCTCGGCGCGGGGCTGACCGCGGCACGGGCGATCGTCGCCATGCTGCTCGACCGGGCGGCCCTGCCGGCCGAATTGTCGAATGCCTCGCGCGCCCTGTCCGAGATCGACCCCGACCTGCCGGCGCGGCTGGACGCGACGCTCGCCGAGGAACTGCCGCTCAACCGGCGCGACGGGCGCTTCGTCCGGGAGGGCCATGACCCGGCGCTGGACGAGCTGCGCCTCCTGCAGGTCGATTCGCGCAAGGTGATCGCGCAGCTGCAGGCGCGCTATGCGGCCGAGACCGGGTGCAGGACGCTGCGCATCAAGCACAACGCCATGCTCGGCTATTTCGTCGAGGTGCCGCAGGCCGTCGGCGAGGATTTCCTGAAGGAGCCGTGGCGGGCGACCTTCGTGCACCGCCAGACCATGTCGGACGCGATGCGCTTCTCCTCCGTCGAACTCGGCGGGCTGGAGGCCAAGATCGCCTCGGCGGCCGACCGCGCGCTGAAGCTCGAGCTCGGTATCTTCGCCGCATTGAGTGAGGCGGTGCTGGCCCAGGCGGAGCCGATCAAGCGGGCAGCGGCGGCGCTGGCGGAGATCGACGTCGCCGCGGGGCTCGCCGAACTGGCGGCGCGGGAGGGCTGGGTCCGGCCCCTCGTCGATGCCAGCGAGGCCTTCACGATCGCCGGTGGCCGGCATCCGGTGGTCGAGGCGGCACTGAAGCGCGACGGCAAGCCCTTCGTCGCCAACGAAACGGACCTCTCCCCGCCGGGCGACGGTGCGAAGGGCGGGCGCATCTGCCTGATCACCGGCCCCAACATGGCGGGCAAGTCGACCTTCCTGCGGCAGAATGCGCTGATCGCGGTGCTCGCGCAGATGGGGGCCTTCGTGCCGGCGACGAGCGCCCATATCGGCATCGTCGACCGGCTGTTCTCCCGCGTCGGCGCCGCCGACGACCTCGCGCGCGGGCGCTCGACCTTCATGGTCGAGATGGTCGAGACCGCCGCGATCCTCAACCAGGCCGGGCCGCGCGCCCTGGTCATTCTCGACGAGATCGGGCGCGGCACCGCGACCTTCGACGGGCTCTCGATCGCCTGGGCGGCGATCGAGCATCTGCACGAGGTCAATCGCTGCCGGGGCCTGTTCGCGACGCATTACCATGAGCTGACGGCCCTCGCCGACCGGCTGGAGCGTGTCAGCAACGCAACTGTCCGAGTCACCGAGTGGAAGGGCGAGGTCGTCTTCCTGCACGAGGTCGTGCCGGGCGCCGCCGACCGCTCCTACGGCATCCAGGTCGCCAAGCTCGCCGGGCTGCCCCCGGCGGTGGTCGAGCGCGCCCGGACCATCCTGGGCGAACTGGAGAAGAGCGAGCGGGAGAAACCCGTCGCCTCGCTGGTCGACGATTTGCCGCTCTTCGCGGCGCCCCAGCGCCGCGCCGCCGCGCCGCCCGTCCTGCCGGCGGAAGACCCGCTGCGGCTCGCCCTCGACGGACTCGACCTCGACGAGATGACGCCGCGTGAAGCGCTGGAGGCGCTGTATCGTCTGAAGGGGATGAGCTAGCCGATCCGACGGATGCTCGTGATCGCGCCGAAGCTCTTGGCCTGGATGCGATCGCGGGCCGCGCGCAGCGGTTCGCTCATCACCGTCATCGAATAGGCGGTGGCATGGAGCAGCGTGTCGGGATCGGTCATGATGCCGACATGGCCCTTCCAGAAGACGAGGTCGCCGCGCCGCAGGCCCTGCAGCCTGTCGTCGAAGGGCACGGGCTCGCCGATCTCGCGCTCCAGCATGTCCGAATCGCGCGGCGAGGCGATGCCGGCTGCGGCAAGGGCGAGTTGCGTCAGCCCGGAGCAGTCGAGGCCGAGGCTGGTCTTGCCGCCCCAGAGATAGGGCACGTTGAGGAAGCCCTCGGCGACCGTGACGAAGTCGGGCGCAGGCTGCTCCAGCGGCACGAGATGCGGCGCGAAGACGAAGCCGGTGGCGTAGCGGCCGAACTCGGCCAGCGTCAGGAACTCGCCGCTCTCGCCGGCGACCGCGACACCGGCCCCGAGCGACAGGGCCGCCAGCGGCGGCAGCTTCATCGACGGGCCCGGATAGACGAAGCTTCGCAGCGCGCCGACGCGGTGGGTCGGCGCAAGCGCATCCGGCCGCAGCGCGTCATCGGGCACGTAGCCGACATAGCCATCCGAACGGAGCTGGACCCAGGCCCAGCCTTCGAAGCGCTCGTAGACATCGACCGCCTCGCCGCAGAGCGCCTCGGTGTCGAGCGGGGCGTCGGGCCGCGGCTCACGCCGCACCGGCGCCGAGGGTGCGGCCACGCGCATCGGCTCGGGATCGACGAAGGCACGCGCCTCGACGAGGCCCTGCAGATGGCGGGCGGCCAGATCGGGGCGAGCCGGTGTCAGCCGGCGGTCGAGCGTCGTGTTCATCTGTCGGGGATCCATCTCAGGGGCGGCGCGCCACCAGCGTCTCACCATCCCGGCCTTTGAGGACGAGGGCGCCGTCGGGGCGAATGTCGAAGCTGCCGACGCCCTCGAGCCGGCGCAGAAGCGCCTGCTCCTGCGCCATCACCGCCGGCTCGCAGGCCATCATCGTCGTGGCGGCGGGACCCAGCGTGAGGCCTTCCCCGGTCAGCGTGTAGGACGTCCGGAAGCGGTTGCACGATCCGTTGCCAGCGAGCCCGCCATCCGCGAGAAACTGCAAGGTCGGCCGCGTTTTGCCGAGCACGCGCTGGCCGCCGATCTGCGTGACCCGCCATTCCGCGGCACCAAGAAGATCACGCGGCTCGCCACCACACCCCCGCAGAACCGGCTGACGCCGCAGGATCGCGACGGTATCGGGATGGGGCATCCCGCTCATCGTGTCGCGGCAGAGGCGGCGCTCGATCGCGATCCTGGCGGGGCGGCCGTCGAAAACGACGTCGTAGCGCGCCTGCCGGCCGCTCCGGCGCGCCCGCGGCGTGGGTGCCCGCAGCTTTTCGCCGCTCGCCATGTCCAGGGCGATGCTGTCCTGTGCGATAGTCAGCCGCCAGCCCGGCTCCTGACCGCGCGCGGCATAGGGTGGGGCGCGCAGCGGGGCCGCCAGCACAGCAGGGCTCAGGACGAGAGCGACGAGACCGGCGAGCGAGCCAAGGCGGCGTGTCCAGATCATGGTGATTCCCCGACGCAGGCGGTGACCATAAGCGCAACGCGCCATCGTCGTCACCCGAGCCCGCTCAGCCGGCGCCGATCTCGCGCGCCCGCTCGACAACGCGATCGGCGAGGCGCTCGACGGCCAGCGCTCCGGCTACCGTGCGCTGGATCACCACGTTGCGGCGGTCGGTCTCGTCGCGCCGGCGCGTCACCAGACCGAGCTTGCCCATGGTATCCAGCGCGCGGGTGATGACCGGCTTGGTCACGCCCAGTTGCGCGGCGAGTCCGCGCACGGTGTGCGGCGGCAACTCCAGATAGATCGTCAGCAGGATCGCCGTCTGGCGGGCCGAGAGGTCGGATTCCCCGTCGCGCACCAGGTCGAGATGGACCTGGCGCCACAATCTGAGTGCCTGCGAAGGCCTGATCTCCAGGGGCATGGGCAGGATGGGTCCCGATCGTTACGGACCCGTATCATTAGCGCGCCCCGAAGCGGGCGCAATCGGCTTCTGGCGACAGGCTTAACCGGACGGGTGAAGCTGCCTCACCAGCGCATAAGTCAACCGCGCCGCCTGGCACTCGCCGCCCTCGGGCCGGCCGGGCTTGGCGGACGGGGTCCAGGCGTAGATGTCGAAATGGGCATAGGACTCGGTTTTCTCGACGAAGCGGTTGAGGAACAGCGCCGCCGTGACCGAGCCGGCGAAGCTGCCGCCGGAGACATGGTTGAGATCGGCGATGCGCGAATCGAGCATGCGCTCGTAGGGCGGCCAGAGCGGCATGCGCCAGACCGGGTCGTTGACCGCCTGCCCCAGCCGCGCGATCTCCGCCGCCAGCCCCTCGTCATGGGTATAGAAGGGCGGCAGCTCTGGGCCGAGCGCGGTGCGCGCCGCGCCGGTCAGCGTGGCGAAATCGATCAGCAGCTCCGGCGCCTCCTCGTCGGCGAGCGCGAGCGCGTCGGCCAGGATGAGGCGGCCTTCCGCGTCGGTGTTGCCGATCTCGACGCTGAGCCCCTTGCGGCTCGGCAGGATATCGCCCGGACGGAAAGAGGAGCCCGAGACGGCATTCTCCACCGCCGGCACGAGCAGGCGCAGCCGCACCGGCAGACGGGCCAGCATGATCATCCGCGCGGCCGCGATCGCCGCGGCCGCTCCGCCCATGTCCTTCTTCATCAGCAGCATGCCGGCCGAGGGCTTGAGATCGAGCCCGCCCGTGTCGAAGGCGACGCCCTTGCCGACGAGGGTGACCTTCGGATGGGCGGGATCGCCCCAGACGAGGTCGACCAGCCGGGGCGCGCGCGGCGAGGCGCGGCCGACGGCATGCACCATCGGGAAGTTGCGGACGAGGAGGTCGTCGCCGACGATCGCGGTCACCACCGCGCCGGTCTCGTCGGCCAGCGCGCGGATGGCGCCTTCGATCTCGGCGGGCCCCATGTCGTTGGCGGGCGTGTTGACCAGGTCGCGCGCCAGAGCCACGGATCCGGCGATCCGGGCGAGATCCGCACCGTCGACGCCGTCGGGCAGGACGAGACGCGCCGCGGCGGGCGCCGGCTTGCGATAGCGGTCGAAGCGATAGGCCTGCAGCAGCCAGCCCAGCGCGGCGAGTTCGGGATCGCCCGTCTCGCCGGTCAGGACATAGTCGCCCACCGGAAGCGAGGCCGAGAGCCGCCCGGGAGCAAAGGGATCGCGACGGCGCGCCTCGATGCCCTCGACGCCGAGCAGCACCGCCGCGACGGCGCCCGTGGCATCGGGCAGGAGGATGTGCTGCCCGGGCTGGGCCGCGAAGCCCTGGGCTTCGGCGAAGCGCCGGGCTTCCGGCGCGAGATCGGCCAGCAGCGCCCGCAGGCCGGTTTTCGTGACGCAATGGACGGGGATCGCGGCCGGGGACGCTGCAACGACGAGGCTGTTCACGGGGGAGGCTACCTGATGGGGAGGGCGACCGAGGCCAGTTAAGGATGCGTTAGGGTTAACGTTTTATCACCGGACAAACCACATCGGCCATGGTGGCGAGGCGGTGAGACCCATGTTTTCCAGTCATCTGTCGTTGCCTGTCGCGCCATCGGGGGCCCTTGCGCCGCCGCGGCGGCTGTCGCGCCCCACCCTGGCCCTGTCGCTCTGCCTCGCCGGCCTCGTCCTCGCGGGTTGCCAGGGACGCGGGGGGCTTGGGGACGTCACCGGTTCCATCGGCGGCAGCGCCACGCAGCCGCGCAGCGCCTCCGACTGGCAGGCCGAGAGCGACCGCTGGGGCAAGCGCTACGAAGCCAATCCGAAGGACCGCGACGCCGCCTTCTACTACGCCCGCGCCCTGCGCTCGCTCGACCAGAACGCCCAGGCGCTCGCCGTGCTGCAGAGCGCCGTGCTGACGCATGGCAACGACCGTGCGCTGCTGGGCGCCTATGGGCGCTCGCTCGCCGATAATGGCCGCCTGAAGGAGGCCGACGAGGTGCTGTCGCGGGCCCACTCCCCGGAGCGGCCTGACTGGCGCATCCTGTCGGCGCAAGGCACGGTCGCCGACCAGCTCGGCGAGCATGCCCGGGCCCAGCAGATCTACCAGGCGGCGCTGAAGATCGCCCCGGGCGAGCCGACGATCCTGTCCAATCTGGGGCTGTCGCTCGCCCTCTCCCGGCAGTTGCCGGAGGCCGAGCGCGTGCTGCGCGAGGCCGTCGCGGCCGGCCGCAGCGACCCGCGCGTGCGCCAGAACCTGGTTCTCGTGCTCGGCCTGCAGGGCCGCTTCGGCGAAGCCGAGACCCTGGCCCGCCAGGACCAGAGCCCGGCGGAAGCCGCGGCGACGATCGCCTATCTGAAGCGCAGCGTGAGCCAGCCCAACAGCTGGGAGATGCTGAAGACGGGCGGGGCCAAGCCCAGGGCCAAGGCCACCCCCGTGCAGGCGCGCGCACCCGAGCCGAGCGAACCGCAGGGCTGACAGCGCGCGGGCCGAAGCCCGCCGCCGTCCCTCGGAGCGCGGCAGCGGACACCGCTCCGTTCACTCCCCCCTTGGCGATCACGATGGGCCACCGGCGTCGGTACGTTCCGCTCTGCCCGGGGCCGGCGACGCGGCGGACGGCATGCGCTTTCGATTCGTCGACAGTGATGCCCTGCCTGCACCGCCACCGCAGAGCCCGCGACAGCCCGACAGCGGGCCGCGAGAACGGGCGGGAGCCCTATTGCAGCTTCATCACCTGGATGACCGCAGGCATCATGATGACGACGAAGAGGACCGGCAGGAAGAACAGGATCATCGGCACGGTCAGCTTCGGCGGCAGGGAGGCGGCCTTCTTCTCGGCCTCCATCATACGCTGGTCGCGGCTTTCCTGGGCCAGCGTGCGCAGGGCGGTGCCGAGCGGCGTGCCGTAGCGCTCGGCCTGGATCAGCGCCGTCGAGACCGACTTCACCCCTTCGAGGCCGGTCCGGGCGGAGAGGTTCTCATAGGCCTGCCGACGCTCCGACAGATAGGAGAGCTCGGCCGTGCAGAGCGCGAATTCCTCGGCCAGCGGCACCGACTGGCCGCCGATCTCGGTCGAGACCTTGCGAAAGGCATGCTCGATCGACATGCCCGATTCGACGCAGATCAGCAGCAGGTCGAGCGCATCCGGAAAGGCCAGCTTCATCGAAGCCTGCCGCTTGCTGATCTGGTTCGACAGGAACAGCTCGGGCGCCTTGATGCCGACATAGGCCCCGCCGACGGCCATGCCGATCCGGACCATGACCGACTGGCCGAAATCGTTGAGCACGAAGACGTAGAACAGCGTGAACAGGAACAGGCCGATCGGCATCACCAGCCGGAAGAACAGGAAGGCGACCTCGGCCTGCTGGCCGCGATAGCCCGCCATGGCGAGCTGGTGCTTCGCCGTCTCCGTCCCGAGCCAGTCACCCAGTTTGAACTGCTGGACGATGCGGCGCATGAATTCCTTCGGCTCCTGGCGGAGCGAGGTGCGGTCGCCCTGCCGATTGAGCCGGTCGCGTTCGCGGGCGCGGATCTTCTCGCGCTCGGTGGCGACGTTCTTCATGCGCTTCTGGAGGTTCGAACCCTCGGTCAGCGGAATGGCGATGGTCAGGATCGTCGCCGCCGCCGCGATCGCGACGAAGAGCGACAGCAGGAACTGACTGTCGACAGCCTTGTCCGCGATCAGGGAAATCATCGCTGCGGCCTCAGATGTTGAAGTTGATCATCTTGCGCATGACCAGGACGCCCATCAGCATCCAGATGGCGCAGCCGACGAGCGCGAACTTGCCGGCCTGGGTGATCCAGAGCAGCTCGATGTAGCGGGGGCTGGTGAGGTAGACCATGGCGGCGACGGCCGGCGGCAGGCAGGCGATGATGCCGGCGGAGGCCTTCGCCTCCATCGACACGGCCTGGATCTTGTCGCGCATCTTGCGGCGGTCGCGGATGACGCGCGAGAGATTGCTCAGCGTCTCCGAGAGATTGCCGCCGGTCTTCTGCTGGATGGCGAGCACGATGCCGAAGAAGTTCGATTCCGCGCAGGGCATGCGCTCGTAGAGCTTGCCGATGGCTTCCGTCAGCGGCAGTCCCAGCGTCTGGCTCTCGATGATGAGACGGAACTCCGTCTTCACCGGCTCGGCCGATTCCGACGCGATGATGCGCAGGCAGTCGTTCAGCGGCAGGCCCGCCTTGATGCCGCGCGTGATCACGTCGATGGCGTTGGGGAATTCGTTGCCGAACTTCTTCAGCCGGCGGTTGCGGCAATGCTGCAGGAACCAGGGCGGAACACCCAGCGCCCCGATGAACAGGCCCGCGAGCGCCAGCATCGAATTGCCGCTCAGCACGAAGAGGAGCAGGGCCGTGCCGACCGACGTGGCGGCACTGAAGATGTAGTATTTCTTGCGGTCCCAGGTGAGCCCGGCCTGCTGGATCCGCTGCTCCAGCGTGAGCTTGTTGCGGGCGTTCTCGCGGCTTTCGATGTCCTTGAGGCTCTGGGCGATCTGTCCGCGCTTGATCCGGGCCTGCGCGTCGCGGTCCATGACCCGCGCGGTGACCGGAGCGGCGAACTCCTTGCGGCGCTTCTCGGCGCGGGCCTGCCCGCTGAGCATCGGGTAGAACAGCGCATAGGTGACGCCGCCCGCGGCGATCGTCGCGAGCAGGATGATGGCGACGACGCTCAGATCCATGGCCGTCCCTCCAGAGCCGCGGCGGCGTCAGGCCGCATTGGCTTCGCCCTTCTCGAGTTCGTCGATCGCGGCCGCGAGGCGCTGTTCCTCGCCATAGTAGCGCGCACGATCCCAGAAGCGCGGCCGGCCGATGCCGGTGGCGCGATGGCGCCCGAGCAGCTTGCCGTTCGCGTCCTCGCCGAGGATGTCGTAATTGACGAGATCCTGGGTGATGATCACGTCGCCTTCCATGCCCATCACCTCGGTGATGTGGGTGATGCGACGGGAGCCGTCGCGCAGGCGCTGCGCCTGGATGATCACGTCGATCGAGGAGCAGATCATCTCGCGCAGCGTCTTCGAGGGCAGCGAGAACCCGCCCATCGTGATCATCGATTCGATACGGCTGAGGCATTCGCGCGGCGTGTTGGCGTGGAGCGTGCCCATCGAGCCGTCATGGCCCGTGTTCATGGCCTGCAGCAGGTCGAAGGCCTCGGGTCCGCGCACCTCACCGACGATGATCCGCTCGGGCCGCATGCGCAGGCAGTTCTTGACGAGGTCGCGCATGGTGACGGCGCCGGTGCCCTCGAGATTGGGCGGCCGGGTTTCGAGACGCACGACATGCGGCTGCTGCAGCTGCAGCTCCGCCGCGTCCTCGCAGGTGATGACGCGCTCGTCGAGGTCGATGTAGTTGGTCAGGCAGTTGAGCAGCGTCGTCTTGCCGGAGCCCGTGCCGCCGGAAATGACGATGTTGCAGCGGACGCGGCCGATGATCTTGAGGATCTCGGCGCCGGGCGGCGAGATCGCGCCGAACTTGACGAGCTGGTCGAGGGTCAGCTTGTCCTTCTTGAACTTGCGGATGGTGAGCGCGGGGCCGTCGATCGCCAGCGGCGGGGCGATGACGTTGACGCGCGAGCCGTCGGCGAGACGGGCGTCGCAGATCGGCGAGCTCTCGTCGACGCGCCGGCCGACCTGGCTGACGATGCGCTGGCAGATGTTCATCAGCTGCGCGTTGTCGCGGAAGCGGATGTTGGTGAGGGTGATCTTGCCGCCGGTTTCGATGAAGGTCCGGGTGGCGCCGTTGACCATGATGTCGGCGATGTCGTCGCGCGCCAGAAGCGGCTCGAGTGGGCCATAGCCGAGCACGTCGTTGCAGATGTCGTCGAGCAGTTCCTCCTGCTCGGCGATGGAGAGCACGACGTTCTTCAGCGAGATGATCTCGTTGATGATGTCGCGGATTTCCTCGCGCGCCGATTCGCCGTCGAGCTTGGCGAGCTGCGACAGGTCGATGGCTTCGATGAGAGCACCGAAGATCATGCTCTTCATCTGGTAGTATTCTTCGGAGCGCTGCGGCTCCGGGGCGGCGACCGGCGCCGGGCGCCGGGGATCGGCGGCCGACGGCTCCGGCTGACGCTGGACCGGGGCCGTCGGCGTCGGCGCCCTCACGGCCAGTGCGGGCGCTGCGGCTCCACCGGTGGATCGCTTTCCGAACATCTCAACCCTCTCGCACGCAAACGGCCAGAGCGGGCCGCCTGTGGGGCAACCCGGTCCCGCTCACGGCCCTGTCGACGGTGGCTCCGGCCTGGGGACTGTGCATGATCAGGCCTTGCGACGGAGCTTGGCGACGAGCGGCTCGAACAGGCTGCGCTTGCTGCGCTTGGCCTCGCCACGGCCGGTGAGGCTGCTGGCGATATGCACGAAGGCCTCCGCGATCTTGCCGCCGGCCTGCACCTCCGCAATCATCTGGCCATTGTTGGCCGCGGTGCCGAAGAGCTGCGCGTCGAAAGGAATCGACGTCAGCACGTCGATGCCGAGCGCCTTGGAGAACTCCGCCGCGTCGATCTCCGGCCGCTTGGGCATGCCGACCTGATTGAGCACGAGCTTCGGCCCGGCATCGTTGGGGCGGTTGGCGCGGGCGAGGTCGATCAGGTTCTTGGCGTTGCGCAGCGAGGCGAGCTCCGGCCCCGCCACCACGACGATCTCGTCGGCCGAGATCAGCGCCCGCCGGGCCCAGCCGGTCCAGACATGGGGCACGTCGAGCACCACGCAGGGAACGGTGGCGCGCAGCAGATCGAAGAGCTGCTCGAAGGCGTCCTCCGGCAGGTCCAGCGTGCGATCGAGCATCGCCGGGGCGGCCAGCAGCGCCAGATTGTCGCTGCAGCGGGAGAGCAGCCGGTCGAGCATGTTGGCGTCGAGACGCTCGGGCGCGAAGACCGCCTCGGCGATGCCCTGCGGCGGGTCCTGGTTGAAGTCCAGGCCCGCGGTGCCATAGGCTATGTCGAGGTCGACGATCACCGTCGAGGCATCGAGGTTGCGGGCGATCGCCCAGGCGACGTTGTGGGAGACGGTCGACGAACCGACGCCGCCCTTGGCGCCCATCACGGCGATGATGCGGCCGAGATTGCGGGCGCCGGGCGCGACATAGAGCTCCGACAGCGTCTTGAGCACGTCGAGCGTGCCGAGCGGAGCGATGAGGTATTCGCTGACGCCGCGGCGGATCAGGTCGCGGTAGAGCTGGACGTCGTTGACGTGGCCGATGACGATGACCTTGGTGCCCGCGTCGCAGCTCTCGGAGAGCGCGTCGAGATGGCCGATCAGGCTGGACGCATCCGCGACCGTCTCGAGCACGATGATGTTGGGCGTGGGCGCCGAGCGGAAGGCTTCGACGGCGGCTGCGGGGCCGCCCATGTGGATTCGCGCATGCGCCTTGTCCATGCGCCGGTCGGCGATGGCGGCCTGCATGGTCGCGGCCACGCCCGGCGTCTCGCAGAACGCCTGCAGGGTGACGCGCGGCAGCGGCGCGACGACATCCTCGACCGCGCTGCCCGAGACGCTGCCCTGGTCCTCCCCGGCGTTCATCAACGGCCTCCGACGCTGGAGTTGATCTGCGGCGTTTCCTGCCGGTACTGCGTCGACGGATCCTTGCCTTCGCGGATCTTGGCGATGGCGCCCATGCGCTTGGCGATGTCGGGACGACCCTCGCTGCGCGAACGGACCAGATCGATCGGGTCGGCCACCTGGGCGGCGAGCGTCGCCTGGCTGGAACAGCCGAAGTTCCAGTACGGCTCGTTCGACATGTCGTTCTTGAAGCTCGAGACGCCGGTATCGGCCGGCCACTGGCCGCAATCATGCGGCAGCTTGGCCTGCAGCGAGGCGAAGGTCAGGCGGATGGGCGAGGCGAGATTGGCGTCGGAGACCGGATAGGTGCGCACCGACAGGGCATTGCCAGGGATGCCGCCCCGCGCCAGCGCCGAGCGGATGCCGTTGAGCGTGTCGTGCGCCGCCATCTCGCGGCGGGTGCCCGTGGGAACCTCGGCGACCAGCCCGCCCTTGCCCGAGCGGCGGTACTCGCGGGCGAAGTCCGCAACATCCTCCGCCTGGCGATCGTCGAGCCCGCCGCCCGAACGTCCGACGAAGACGTCGAGCGAGCGTGGCGCGTCGCGCAGCACAATCGGATGCCGCTCGCGCACGTCCACGGGGATACCCGTTTCGGCGAGGTCGCGCTTTCCGGAGCAGGCGCCGAGCAGCATTGCCGCAGCCAGGGCGATGCCGAGGCCGAGGGGCCGGGTGTTCTGCTGTGATCGAGCCATCATGGTCTCGCCATTCCTTGCGTGTTCGGACTTGCCCATCGCGACCGGCTTCAGTCGGCGATGAAGCCGACGCGGCCCTTGTAGGCTTGCGGAGCCGGCCCGCCGCCGGTTCCGTAGATCTTGTTCAGGCGCCCGAGCAGGACGGCCTGCGCGTCATGGGAATCGACGAAGCCGTCATCGGGGCGCTGCACCTGATTGGGTTCCATCGGCTTGGCGATGTAGGGTGTCGCCGTGATCATCAGCTCGGTTTCCTCGCGCTGGTAATCGCGCGAGCGGAAGAGCACGCCGATCACCGGCAGGTTCATCAGGCCCGGGAAGCCGTTGAGCGACTGCTTGGAGACACGCTGGATCAGGCCGGCGGTCGCGAGCGTGCCGCCGGAGGGCAGCTCGACCGTGGTGTCCGACTTGCGGACCCGGAAGGCCGGGGCGTTGACGACCTGCTGGCTGCTGTTGCGGGTGTCGCTCAGGCGCAGCTGATTCTCGAAGTCGAGCTCCGTCACCTCGGTCGCGATGCGCATGCTGATCTTGTTGTCCGACAGCACGATCGGGGTGAAGTTCAGGGCCACGCCGATCGGCCGGTACTGGATGCCGAGCGTGCAGAGGCCGGTGCCATCGCAGGAATAGCCGCTGGGAACCGGGACTTCGCCGCCGGCCGTGAACTTCGCGCTCTCGCCCGAGATGGCCGTGACCGTCGGTTCGGCGAGGACGCGCGAGAGGCCGGCACGCTCCAGCGCGCGCAGGGTGAAGTTGGTCGAGTTGCCGATGCCGGCGGTGACGGCGGTCGCGGCCAGGGCCTGCGGCTGCAACGGCAGCGGGTTGTCCAGCGTCGGCATGACGGAGAAGTTTCCGAGCTTCCACTCGCCGGTCGAGTTGATGCCGAGCTGCTTGATCGCCTTGCGCGACACCTCGGAGACGACGACCTTGACCATGACCTGGTCGCGGCCGCGGATCGTCAGCGAATTGATCACCGCCCCCTTGGAGGACGTGAAGAAGCCGGACGCGGTGCCGACGAAGGCGTTGGCGATGTCGACGGCCTGGGTCGCCTCGGAGGCGTTGGCGACGTTGCCGATCAGCAGGATCGAGTTGCCAGCCGGCTTGACCTCGATCTGGGCGCGCGGCATCGCGGTCTTCAGCGTCTGGCGCAGCACGTTGAGGTCGCGCCCGACCTCGATCTCGAGGGCCGTGATCTGGCGACCCTCGCCGTCGATGACGAACATCGAGGTCGAACCGTCGGCGATGCCGATGATGAAGAGCTTGCGGGCCGAGCGGACGACCGCGTTGGCGACCTTCGGATTGGCGACGAAGACCTCCTTGGCGTCACGCGGCAGCTCGACGATCAGCGAGCGGCCGATCGAGAGATCGAGCTTGCGCGAGATGGCGTGCTCGCTGGTCCCGACATTGAGAACGGGAGCCTGGCCGTTGGGCTGGGCGAAGGCCGGCCCGGCGAGCGCCAGAACGAGGGCGGCGGAGAGGAGGGTACGGTGCCGGTTCACTGGTTCGCACTCCTCATGGTCACGCCATATTTCACGATCGTCATCGCGCCTTCGGCCGTCGGGCCCGTCACGACCTGGCCGGCATCCTTGAGGCTGCGCAGCGAGAGCGAGAGCGTCCCCATCTTCTGGGCGCGGAACAGGCTTTCGGCCTGACCGGGCTCGACCTCGAGCGTCGCCGTCTCGCCGACGACGACCTTCTCGCCGTTGCGCTCCTGGACGTTCTGGCCGATCGCGAGAACGCGGAGATTGCGCAGGATCGTCTCGCTCATGAAGGCGTCGCCCTCGCCCTCGACCGCCGGCCCCTTCACCGTGACGATGACGTCGACGCGATCGTTGGGGAGGATGAAGCCGCCGGCGGTGTTAGCGCCGCGGCTGTCGGTCGAGATCGCGACGGCGCGCATGCCGGAGGGCAGCACCGCCGAGAGGAAACCGGTGCCGTCGGTCTTGATCAGCTTCTCGCGGCGGATCGGCTCGGAGGCGAGCATGCCGTAGCGCACGACCTGGCCGGCGAGCTCCGTTTCAGCCTGCGGCGCCTCGTCCTTGCGGACGACGCCGGCCGGCACGCTCGAGAGCGGCCAGTCGAGCCAGCGCAAGTCGCCGGCGGCAACGACGTTACCGACGGGAATATCCGCCGCGGCGACGAGGACGGGCACCGTCGGCGCCTGCTCGATCCGTGCTGCGGGAGCGGGGGCCTGCGACGGTTTCTGGATCAGCATGGCGGCGCCGATGCCGGCGACCAGCGCGACCAGGAGAATGATGATGCGGGCGGGACTCATAGCGACTGACCCTCAGCCAAACCCAGTTGGCTCTCGGCGAGGATCGTGCGGCTGGAATCGTCAACTTATGGTTAATCGGACGTATCTTTTTTGAAGGCTGGGCCGGCGTCGCGCCGGCGGCACCCTCACAGCCCCATCGCGGCCCGCCAGAGCGCGCTGTCGGGCAGCACCAGGAGCGCGGCGAAGGCCAGCGCGATGCCATAGGGCACGCCTTCCTTCGGCGAATGCAGCCGGCGGGCCCAGGACCAGCCGGTCGCGACCTGCGGCAGGGGACCGGAGCGCAGCTTGAGGAGGGCGAAGGTGAGCACGCCGCCGCCGATCGCGGCCAGGGTGAGATAGGGCATCAGCTGCTCGAAGCCGAACCAGAGCGCGGTCACCGCCGCGAGCTTGGCGTCGCCGCCGCCGATCCAGCCGGCGGCGAACATGCCGAAGCAGATCACCAGGACGAGACCTCCCGCCGCCAGATGCCAGGCGATCTGGCTCCAGCCCAGCCCGAGCGTGGCGGCGCAGACCGCGAAGGTCGCCAGCAGAACCAGGCAGAGCCGGTTCGAGATCGTCATCGAGACGAGGTCGCTCGCCGCAGCATAGGCCATGGCGGCCGGAAACACGAAGAGCAGGGCGATGAACTGGAGCGACATGGACATCCCCTACGGGAGTGGTGATCACGGCGGCGATCCTGCCGCAGGCGCCTCACCAAACCCTTACTGTGGTCGCAGCGACGACGGCGAAGCCGGCCGCCTCGAATCAAAACGCCCCGGACGAACCGGGGCGTTTCGGTCTCGCGTTGGCGGGACGTTGCCGCCCCACGCGCCGGATCTTACTTCAGGCCGTTGTTGATGGCCGTGAACTTGGCCGACAGGCTGGTGCCGATGTTCGTCCAGACGGTGATGCAGACGACGGCGATCAGGGCCGCGATCAGGCCGTACTCGATGGCGGTGGCGCCGGACTCATCCTTGGCGAAGCGAGCGAAAACGTTGGTCATGTGAAACTCCT
>LNFM01002218.1_pt1 | contig 71152 bp, 61 predicted proteins | sample 596031 | NCBI WGS metagenome assembly LNFM01 (sample SAMN04254537, study PRJNA301005) | activated carbon metagenome | isolation source: dual media filters at the Ann Arbor, Michigan drinking water treatment plant | place: USA: Ann Arbor
CGGGTGCAAGAACGGCCGCATGGGGGAAGTCGAACACGACCACATTCGGCTTGCGCGCAAGGCACTGCGCCACCAACAAGACGCCCGCGGTGGACCTGTCGCTCGCCACGGCCACCGGCACCTCGGACATGACAGATGCAACTCGCCGCACCCGGTGCGAGAGCGAATCCGACGGGTCATCCCAGCTTTGGAAGTCGTCACAGATGCTTGAAATTTCGTCGCCATACCGCGCACGTGCGCCCGGCGGCGCCGGTGAAGCAAGCGTGATGCGGAAGTGTCCGCCGCGCAGGCCCTTTAGAACTTGTGTGGTTCGGATCTTGCCGCCAGAGTCTGCCGGGAAGAGAAAACGTGGCGACACGAAAAGCAGTTCAGCCATCTAGCCGCTCGCTCGTATCGTCTGGGCACCCACGGCCTGCCCGGTTTGATGTCGCATCACCCCCCCTTGCTGCCCGCCGCAGTCGCGGCGATCTCGCATGCTAAGGCCGTGCGCAGACCCGACAAAGTCAATCGGCGCGCACCCTGATCGATCCCCGAGGTGGCCCACAGCCCACTCAACGGGCCGAAGTCCATCTGCCAGCACGCTAAGGCTCTCGGTTGGCTATAGTCTGCATGTCGGTCAGCTTGATGCGGGACTGCTCCATGAAACGCTCCTCCGTAGTCCACTATTTGGTCTGTTCAGTCGCCGCACTGGTGTTATGCGCCATTGAAGCTGGTCCCGCACTGGCGCAGAGGATCGCGCCTGGCTATCCGTCCCAGGTGACCGGATACGATGCACGCGAAGTCGCGCGTCTGCCTGGTTACTGCTTGTTCACGCAGGACTTTCGCGCCAAGGTTCCCGGCGGCAATGACCAGCAGCAGATAGACCACTGGTACACCGTCATGGGCCAGACATTTCACTCGATGCACCACTACTGCTGGGGCTTGATGAAGTTCAATCGCGCACTGACGCTCAGTCGCGATGCCAACACGCGCAATTTCTACTTGATGGACGCCGTCAACGAGTTCAATTACGTCCTGAACCATGCCGATGATGACTTCGTGCTGTTGCCGGAGATTCTCAGCAAGAAGGGCCAGACACTGATCCTTGCCGGCCGGCCCGGGTTGGCGCTCGTCGAGCTGGAACGCGCAATCACATTGAAACCGGATTACTGGCCGCCCTACGCCTACTTGAGCGATCACTATCGGGAAGTCGGGGAGATCCAGAAAGCACGCGCGCTCCTGGAAGAAGCACTCTCTAAGTCGCCGAACGTAAACGCATTGAAGGAGCGACTGGCAGCTCTCGACGGAACGCGAAAAGGCGCGACCAGGCCTGCGACCCAGCCCTAAAGACCCGCACGCCACGCAGCGCTCGTTAAGCGAAGGCGAAAGTTAGACGAGTCGACCGGCCTGGCAAGCGCGAGGCACAGATTCCATACTTTTACCGATGGACCGTCTGCGATCTGCGGTTCGCAGGCCGACGCGGCGCCGTCAACACAACAAGAAAGTCGAACGCGAAACATGAGCGGCATCAGCGGATGGTTCTCCAAGCGATTGATCGACCAGCCCGAGTCAGTCTTGCGCAGGATGGCGCCCGCCAGCGGACCGGTCAATCACCGCGTCGTCGACGGGTCGGCGCTCGCGATGATTGGCGGGCATAGCCCTTCTCAGTTGGTGGACCGGGACGGGTTTGCCATGGTGGTGGTCGGGCATCCGCAACTCATTACTCCCGCGGGACGCAGCGGCAACCTCGACGGCATAGCACGTGCACTGCAGTCGCGCGGAACTGATGCACTCGAGGCGATCGGCGGCGACTTCGCGCTCGCCGCCTGGAACCGCGCCACCGGACAGGGTCTCGTGGCGATCGACCGCATCGGTGTGCACCAGATCGTCTATCGCCGGCTTGGCGACACCCTGGTGTTCGCCTCCACGCTCGATGCGCTGGGCGGCTACCCACAGGCGGTTGGCCGGGTGAGCCCGCAGGCAATCTTTGACTTTCTCTACTTTCACGCCTGTCCGGGCCCGGACACGATCTATGAAGGCGTGCAGCGCCTGCCGGCTGGCACGTTCATCGAATTCAACGCCCGCGGTGCAGACGAAGCCAAACCTTACTGGACGATGCGATTCCGCGAAGAGAGCGCACCGTTCGACGAGTTGAAAGTCCGTTTCAAGTCCTTGCTGCGAGGCGCTGTCGAGGAGTCGGCGGGACAGTCGTCTTGCGGCGCCTTTTTGTCGGGTGGAACGGACAGTTCCACCGTCAGCGGCATGCTGAACTCGCTTGGTCGCGGGCGCGCCAAGGTGTTCTCGATCGGTTTCGACGTCCCTGGCTACGACGAGATGAACTACGCGCGCGTGGCTGCGCGCCATTTTGGCTGCGAGCACATCGAGTACTACGTGACGCCTGCTGATGTCGTCAACGCCGTGCCGCACATCGCGACGTTCTATGACCAGCCGTTCGGCAACGCCTCTGCCATTCCGACCTACATGTGTGCCCGGGTTGCGGCCGAGCACGGCGTGACGCGACTGCTCGCCGGTGATGGAGGAGATGAGCTTTTCGGCGGCAATGATCGCTATGCCAAGCAGTACATCCTGAGTCAGTACCAGCACGTCCCAACGCCGCTCAGACGCGGTTTGATCGAACCCGTGGTCAATTCGGGGGTCCTGTCGTCGCTGCCGCTGCTGAAGAAGGTGGCAAGTTACGTGCATCAGGCGAGCCCTGCGATGCCGTGGCGCTACGAGTCCTACAACCTGCTCAATCACCTGGGCGCCGAGAACGTGCTTGCGCCGGACTTCTTGAAGCAGGTACATCAGCGGCATCCGCAGGATCTGCTTGCTGACGCTCATGCGCCCTTTGTGTCGAACAGTCTGATCAATCAACTGCTAGGCATCGACCTGCGCTTCACACTTGCCGACAGCGACCTGCCAAAGGTGACGCGCATGTGCGAACTGGGCGGAGTCGACGTGGCCTTTCCCATGCTCGATGACCGGGTCGTGGAGTTTTCGGCGACGCTGCCCGCCAACCTGAAACTGCAGGGCACTCAGCTTCGATGGTTTTTCAAGAAAGCGCTGGACGACTTCCTTCCGCGCGAAGTCATCGAGAAGCAGAAACAGGGATTCGGCCTGCCGGTCGGTGCCTGGCTGGTTGGCCATCGGCCCCTGTTTGAACTGGCGGCCGATGCAGTCAACTCGCTGCGGCCGCACGGCATCGTGCGCGAGTCGTTCTTCGGCGAGATTCTCGGCCCGCGCCTGGCCGAGCATCCGAAGTACTACGGCACGATGATTTGGATCCTGATGATGCTTGGCCTTTGGCTCGAGTCGCGACGCGCTGGCTGACGGGCGTAACGGCGTCAGGCCACCGCCTGCTCGGCACGGCCAAGGTTCAGCAGGAGACGTGCGCCATAGCGCAGCCGCGTCTGGTCCCAGGGCGTGAAGCGCGGCAGCTGAAAGCGATCCGACGAGGGCGAAGCGGCTCCCCAGCCGGTCGATACCGCCGCGGCGAAGCCGCAGTCCCGCACGATGTCGACGTGCTCGCGCCCATAGTCGCGGCCCGGTGCGCCATTCGGGTAAGCGAACAACGGCACCGCAACGCCGAGCAAGTCCTCCAGGTAGGCCTTGCTCGTTGCGATCTCTTGCCGTGCCTCGTCCTTCGCAAGTCGCGTCAGGATCGGGTGTCCCACGGTATGCGCCCCGACATCCATGCCCAGGTCGCGCAGCTGCCTGACCTGGGACGGTCGCATCATCAGCGCACGCGGTGCCTGCACCTCGCAGGCGCGCACGATGGCGTTGACCGCTGCAGTTCGCGCGGCAGGCGGCCGGTGTTTCACGCCTGCCAGCAATGCCTCAATGGCCTGTCGGCGTTGCACCGGGGTGCTCAGGGGATGGCTGCCCAGCTCGAGCGACGACAGGTCGATGTGCGAGAGACGGCATGCGCGGATCGCCTCGATGACGCGATCGTTGAACATGCAGCCGCCCTCCAGGAACCCGGTGGAAACGAAGAAAGTGGCGTTGAGCCCCAGCTTGCGCAGGATCGGGGCAGCCACCTCCGCGTTGTCAGCGTAGCCGTCATCGAACGTGATGCTCAGCGCACGCGACGGCAGGCGGCCGTCGTACAACTGCTCGACGGCCTGCGCCAGCGGCAACACGTTGAACCAACTGCGAATCCAAAGCATCCGCTGCTCGAACGCAGCGGCGTCCGGCTCGCCTGGCAGCAGCGGATCCGGGGCGTGCAGCACCCGGTGGAAGATCATGATCGACAGGCGGGCGCGCGACCTCAGCTCGAACGCCAGGCGCAGCATCGACGGCATGTCAGCCCTGCTTGCAATAGATGCCGAGCAGGCAATTCTCGGGATACTTCGCGCCCACGCTGCGCAGCGCGCGCTGGATGCTCAGTTCCATGTAGTTGAGCATGCGGAAGTTGTTGGTGCTCCGGCAGTCATCGAGATAGGCGAAGAACACCTCACGCATGTTGTTGTTCGAGAAGTGGCGTCGCAGCGTCTCGCGCGTGTTCATCTTGAAGGCGGTCGGAAACGTGTCGCGCTCCTCGCCGCCCCAGAAGATCCGCTTGATGCTGTAGTGGAACTGGTTCGGCACCATCGCAGCGACGAGCGACACCGGCGCCCACTTGTTGGGGGTGTAGATGACCACGAGGCCCCCAGGACGAGCCAGCTCGGCGAGCTTGGCAACCGAGCGCTCCGGATCGACGATGTGCTCGGCGACCATGCGCAGCGTGATGAGATCGAACCGATGGTCGGTCACGCAGTCCTCGACGATCCCCTCGAAGCGCTCGTCGACAAGCGCGTTGTCCCGGATATTGGGGTCTGGATCGATGCCGAACAGGAACTCGCAGCGCTCGGCCAACTCGCGCGCAAGGTCCGGATTGCTGGGAAACACATCGCGTCCACAGCCGATATCCGCCCAGCGCGTCTGCTTTTGCACCAAGCGCGCGACGATGGCCTCGTAGTAGTCGTCTGGATTGAAGTAGTCGAAATCGAGCCGCAGCTTCGGTCCCCAACCCAGCGTCGCGGTACGGCGGTACTTGCGGTCGAACACCGCCATCAGTTCTGGCCGACCTGGCCAGACGTTGATCGTGTCTTCGTGGATCATTGATTTGCCCGTTCTGTACCAAAGGGTTCCGCCACCTCAAACCGAGGCACCTGCTGCAGCCGCTTGGGAGCGGCAGCCTGCGCGGCGTGCTGCATGCTCGCCGCCAACAATGCCAGCATCCAGATCTGCACCTCCGCGAGCAGGTAATCGGTGAACTGGCCGGCGGTGAATATCACGGCCATGGCGGCTGTGCAGGCGACCGCCGGGGCCGAGACCTCTGGTGGCATCCGCTTGCGCCACAGCCACAGCCGGCCGATCGACATCAGCCCCCACAAACAAAGCGAGGCATAGATCAGTAGTCCGGGAATCCCTTGTTCGACCAATACGGTCATGAAGGTGTTGTGCGAGGAGCGCGCTGCATCCTCTTCGCGGCCGTCGCGTCCCGTCGTCAGCCACTGTCGATCCAGGTACTGCGGGCTGAGTGCCGCCGTCCCGCGATGGCCCGCGCCGTGCGGATAACCAGCCGCCATCCTCGCCTGCGCTTCCAGCAGCACCATGCGGTTCTCGGCACTGCCATCGATCTTGCCACCTTGCTCGACGGCGCCACTGAGTGTCAGCACGCGATCGATGAACTTGGCGTCAACGAGCGACAGCCCCGCCACGACAGCAAGTGCGCCTCCTCCCCAAAAGCGCCAGGCTCGCTTTGGCGGCCGCAGAAAGGCAATCACCAGCGCACCGATGACGAAGCCCAAGAAGGCGCCGCGGCTTCCGGTCAGGATGAGTCCATTGAGGATGACCGGCAGGGCCATGAGAACGATCAACGCCCGCCAACGGCGCTGCGCCAGCAACAGCGTCCCGCCGACAGCCAATGCGGTGGAAAAGTACATACCGAGGGAGTTGGCATCGTCGATTCCAGGTCCGCCAACACCATTCAAGCGGTCGCCGAGGTCGCGACCCACGAAGTGGGCGACCAAGCCGAGAAACATGCAGCCGAGCACATGCGCGATCAGCATGTCCGTCGTGTCGTTGACCGTGGTCGCGACGCGATAGAACAAATAGAAGGCGATCAGCAGTTTGGTGTACTGGACCGATGCGCCGAAGTGCGTCGGCTTGTCCAGCGCCCATGCGTTCTGGATCCAGAGCCAGACAACGAACATCAGGAGCAGTACGCCGGGCACGGTGCGGTGCCACGGAATGAGCGGTGTCGGGATCTTCTTGCGGTGGATATAGAGCGCAAGCAGCGCGATCACGGCGGTCATGAGCGACCAACGCAAGTCAGGCAGCATGGCGGCCCACCAGCGCGACGGTGGGTGAATGAAAATGGCACCGATGTAAAGCCACACGCCGTAGATGGGGTGGCGTGTCAGCGCCAGGATCGCGAAGGCGATGAACGCGACGAGGAAGACGGCGAGCGAGATCATCTAGGCCATACCCACAGGCACGGCGCGTCCGGCGCAAGCACCGAGCATCAGCTCGTACAGCTTGCGCACCACCGATCCCCAGTCGAACTGCGCCGCGTGCTCGCGCAAGGCCGGTGCCGGCAACCGGCACGCATTGACGGCGGCGACGGCATCGGCCATCGACTGCGGATCCCTGTCTTCAATCACGCTGCCCACACCCCTGCGGTTGAGCATCTCCCGCACCGCACCCACATCGGTGGCGATGACAGGCGCACCACAGGCGAGAGACTCAAGCACAACGTTCGGCCACCCTTCGCGCAACGAAGTCACCAACAGCGCATCCAGACAGGAGTAAAGCCCCGCAAGATCGGTCTGCGACATGGGCGGCCGCACTGTCAGTCGATCTTCGACGCCAAGCCGTCGGGCCTGTGCGCGAAGCTCGGCTTCGAGCGGACCGTCGCCCACGATGACCAAGTGGTGTCGCGGCAGCCGTGCCAAGGCGGCGATCGCCAACGCCTGGTCCTTCACTGCCACCAGATTGCCGACGGCGCCTAGCAGCGGGCCGGCCGGCAAACCCAGCCGCGCCCGCGCCACCTGGGGCTCTTCGCGCCGGAAGGTATCAAGATCGACGCCATTGCGAAGTGTCACGACCTTGGCCGGATCGACGCCCAGTCTCAACACGCCCTCGCGCAGTGGGTCTGCCACGGCGATGATCGCGGCAGCGCGTTGCGCGGCCCAACGAATGCGACGGCCTTCGTTCGGAAGGTTCGCGATGACGTTGATGTCGGTGCCGCGCGCAGTCACGATGAACGGCACGCCAAGCTGCTCCGCGATCAACGCGGCCGCCACGCCGTCTGGGTAGAAGTAGTGGGCATCGATGAGTTGGGGGGTCCAGCCGTCGCTTCCCCAGCGCGTCAGCGTCTCGCATGCCGCGCGCGCCATGCGCTCCGGCTGCCTGGCCACGCCGACCCTCGGCAGCATGCCGTAGCGCGGGTAGGCCACCGACACCCGACCATCGATGCGCGAGTCGACCTGCGGCGTTCGGGCATGTGCGGCATACGCGCCGAACATCGGTGACCTGAACGGGAACCAGGGAACCGGCGCGATGACGCGGGCCGCGACGGGATGGCGCCCAATGAGATGACGCAGCCGCGTCTCCACGAAGATGCCGTGCCGCGGCCGCGCCGAACTCGGAAACAGCGACGAGAAGGTCAGCAGCCGCAACGCGACCGCGGACTCACGCAGGCCCGACAGCGAAGCGGTTTCTGGCCCAGGCATGACCGACCTGCCCGACCCGAGCTCAACTGCCGCTGCCGCCGCCGCTTCCATGAAGGTCCGCCCGACGAGCTCCTGCTAGCGCCAGGTGAGTCCGACGTAGGTCGCCGGCATCCCGTCCCGCTCGCCAATGTTGGCCAGATCGAGCACGACGGTATCCGGTCGCAGCAGCCGCTTCAGTTGCTCGATCGTCTTCTTGTCACTGGTGCCGACGACCAGCAGGTCGGACTCCGCGACCACGGCCTCCAGGTCAGCACGGATCAACGCACCGATGTGCGGCAAGTGCTGTTCGATGTAGCGCCGATTGGCCCCGAGCAGGCTCGACAGATGCACATCGGGATCGTGCACCAGCAGCGACATGCCCTTGCCGATCAAGTACTCGGCAAGCAGGACCAGCGGACTTTCGCGCAGGTCGTCGGTGCCGGTCTTGAACGCCAGCCCGATCATGCCGACGCGACGCTTGCCCGATGCAACGACCTTGCGGATCGCCAGATCGATGTGCTCGCGGTTCGACGCCAGGATGCCGGCATGCATCGGCAGGTCGACGTCCTTCTGCTTCGCCAGGTACATCGTCGCCCGCAGGTCCTTCGGCAGGCAGGAGCCGCCGAAGGCGAACCCGGGCTTGAGGTATGCCTTGGAGATGTTCAGTTGCGTGTCGCGGCAGACCAGGTCCATTACCTCGAACGGATTGACGCCGAGCGCATCGCACAGGCGCGCCGTCTCGTTGGCGAAGGTGATCTTCAAGGCGTGGAAGTTGTTGCAGCAGTACTTCACCATTTCCGCCGCGCGAACCGACGTGACGTGAAAGTCGCAGGGCAGATGGCCAAACAACCGGCGCAGCATGGCCGGTGCGTGCTCGCCGTTGGCGCCGACGATCGTGAACGGCGGATGGTCGTAGTCCCGGATCGAACTGCCTTCGCGCAGGAACTCTGGCTGGAAGCACACGTGGAAGTCGCGTCCCTCCTGCTTGCCGGAGTTCTCCTCGATGATCGGGCGCAGCACGTCTTCGACGCTGCCGGGAACCAGGGTCGAGCGGAAGACGAACACATGCTGATGGTCCACATTGCGCAGCGCCTGCCCCATCTCGGCGGCGAGCTTGAGCACCGCGCCTTGGTCCTGGCTGCCGTTCGCCGCCGAAGGTGTGCCGACGCATATCAACGACACCTCCGTGCCGCGCAGCGCCTGTCCGACATCGGACGTCACGGTCACGCGGCCGCTGTTGACCACCTTGGCCATCAACTCGACCATGCCCTCTTCGACCACGGGCGTCTTGCCGTCCCGGATCAGCTGGAGCTTCGCAGGGTCGACGTCGACGCCGACCACGTTGTGGCCTTCTCGAGCCAGGCAGGCGAGCGAAACCGCGCCAACATAACCAAGTCCGAAGATGCTTATGTTCATGATGTAGCCGTGTGTGAGGTAGGTTGAACTGGTTGATTGCGGGCGACCGCGAGACAGCGGTCGATGATGCCGTCCAGGCGCGCCATTGACTGCGGCCAGGCATGGTTCGAGAGCATGCGTGCCCGGCCGGCGCGCGACAGCGCGGCGCGCTGCTCGGGGCTGGACATCAGGCCCAGGATCGCATCGCGCTGCTGCATCGGCGTGTCGGCGACGAGGAGGTGCTCGCCAGGGATGGCATCGACACCGCCGGCGGCAGCGCTGCTTGCAACCACCGGCACGCCCATTGCCATCGCTTCGAGCACCTTGTTCTGCGTTCCGCGCGCAATGGTCAGAGGCGCGACGGTGAGCGCTGCTTGCCGCACATAGGGCCGCACGTCGGGCACCGAACCCGTCACGGTCACGCCGTCGAGTTCGCCCAGCTTGCGCACCGCCGGCGACGGGTCGGCGCCGACAATCGTCAGCTTCACGCCCGGCCGCTGCGCGCGCAGCAGTGGCAAGGTGTCGCGGCAGAAGTCGAACATGCACTGCTGGTTCGGGTAGTAATCCATCCGACCGACGAACACGACGGTATTGGCCTCGTACGCATCGTCCGACGTAGAACCCGGTGCAAAGTACTCGCTGTCGACGCCGTTCGGGAACCAGTCGCTCGCCACGCCGGTGCCGTAACTGTCCAGCGTTTCCCATTCCGCCCGGGTCGTGGCAGTGCACAGGTCGAACCGACGCGCCAACCGCTTTTCTTCAGCGAGCAAGCGCGTGCCTTCCCACCAATAGCCAGCGCTCAACGGGAACGGCTTGTAGTGCGCGTACTCCAGCCACTTCTGCGAATCCATGTCGCCGAAGTCCAGGATCTTGGGCACGTCTGTAACACCGGCGACGTAGTGCGCCACAGACGAGCAGTGGACGAACACGAGGTCGAACTGGCTCGCCGCGAGCAGGCTGCGCACGGTGCGTGCCATCGCGCCGCTGTGGAAGTACGACGCCGACGCCGTGATGTGGCTCGGCAGCGTGGCGAACATCTGCAGCTTCTGCAGCGTTTCGTTGACCAGATGCACATGGAACTGCGCACAGAACGGCGCGATCCCGCGAGCCTCTTCGGCCTCGTCGTGCGAACGCGCCAGCGAGCAAACAACCACCTCGTGCTTGCGCGCAAGATGGCGGATCATGTTGAAGGGCCGGATCTTGCCGCCGCGCTTGGGCGGATACGGGAACCGGTGGCATAGGTACAAGATCTTCATGCCACCGCCTCACCGAGTTCCGCAGCGACGTCGTCCGGCGACCGGCGGTCGAGGTAGACGCGGCACCAGACTTCCAGGTTCAGCAGTGCCAGCAGTCGGTCTGTGCCGTCGATTCGATTGGCCCGATGCGCATCGATCAACGCAGCGATCGGTGCATGGTTGAGCAGCCCGCGCTTCTCGACGCTGCTGCGCTGAAGGGCGCCATCGAGCAGGACCGCCAGTTCCTGCTTGAGCCAGGCCCCCATCGGCGCGCCGAAACCACGCTTGGGCCGATACAGCACCTCCTGCGGCAGGACGTCTGCCAGCGCCTTCTTCAGAACCGACTTCATCTCTCCACCCGGCACCTTGATCGAGGCGGGGATGCGGGCCGCCAACTCGACCAGGTCGTGATCGAGCAACGGGACGCGGCACTCGAGCGAGGTTGCCATCGTCATCTTGTCGGTCAGCAGCAAGAGATCGTCGGGCAACTGGGTCAGTGCGTCGGCGGCGAACATGCGCGCCAGCGCGTCCTCGCCGCCCACGGCGTCGAACGCGGCACCGAGCGCGTCGTAGCGAACGTGGCTTCCGGAGCGCTGCAGCTGCTGCGCCTCGGCAGGCGAGAAGCAGCCGACGTACGCGCGATAGCGCTCGGCGAAAGGCAGTTGGGCCGACTGCATGAAGCCGCGCGCCAGGCGCGCATAGTTGAGCCACTTCGAGTGGCGGTCGGCAGGCAGCCAGCCGGCGGCCTGGGCGGCGGCCCGCTTGGCCATGTCGGGCAGCCAGTTCACGTAACGAAGATAGCGCTCACCCATGTAGCGGCGGTATCCGCCGAACAGCTCGTCGCCGCCGACGCCCGACAGGATCACCTTGACGTCCTGCCGTGCAAACTGGGACACCAGATACGTGGTGACGAATGCGCTGTCGGCGATCGGCTCGTCCATGTGCCAGAGCAGCTTGGGCAGCAGACCCACGACGTCGGGACGGACGAGGATCTCGTGGTGTTCCGTGCCGAACTTCTGTGCCATCGCGCGCGCATGCGGCAGTTCGTTGAAGAACCGTTCCGCCGGTCCGCCATCGAAGCCGATCGAGTAGGTCCGCACGGGCTGACTGCTTGCTCGTGCCATGAACGCGAGCACCGCGCTTGAATCGATCCCGCCGGACAGGAACGCACCGATCGGCACGTCGCTCACCATCTGCATCTGTACCGATCGCTCGATCTGCGCACGGACCTGGGCGATGAAGTCGGTTGCGCTCGTTGCGTGATCGACCGCGGTCGGTGGCACCCAGGTACTGCGCACATTGACACCCGCTGGGCCGATCGTTAGGAGCCCGCCGATCGGCAGCTTGCGAATCCCCTTGAACATCGACAGCGGCGCCGGCACGTAGCCGAGTTCCAGGTAGCTACCCAATGCAGCGGGATCCACTTCCGCTTGCATGCCCGGCAGCTCGAGCAGCGCCTTCGCCTCGGAGGCGAACGCCACGCGCCGGCCGTCATCGAGCCAGTAGATCGGCTTGATGCCGAGCCGGTCCCGACCGACCCGCAAGACGCGCTCGCGCGCGTCCCAGATCGCGAACCCGTACATGCCGTTGAGGCGATCCAGCACGGCCTCGCCCCATTCCGCGAAGCCGTGCAGCAGGACTTCGCTGTCCGAGTGTGTCTTGAAGACGTGACCGGCGGCGATCAGTTCCTCGCGCAACTGGCGGTAGTTGTAGATCTCGCCGTTGCATACCAGCGTGAACCGCCCATCGATCGTCGAGATCGGCTGGTGACCGCCCGCCAGGTCGATGATGGAGAGCCTGCGCATGCCGATGGCACAGGGCCCGTCGCCATGCTGGCCGGACTCGTCGGGCCCGCGATGCAGGGTGACCGCACCCATGCGCGCCAGGACGCCTACGTCGGCTACGCCGCCGTCCTTTCGGTAGACGCCATAGATGCCGCACATGGTCAGCTCGACATCGCCATGTCGGCGTTCGAACCCACCGGTGCGGATGCCGGTTTCGGCCCCTGCAAACCGAGGAACGCGTCGAACATGAGCAGCGACCAGAGCGGTGCGCTGTGGTCGCGGGAGCCGCTTTGGTGCTGGTCGACCAGTTGCGCCAGCAGCCGCCGATCGAACATGCCGGTATCGAGCAAGCGCTCACCGAGGACCGCATCGCGCACGCGTTGCCGCAGCGGGCCGCGGAACCAGTGCACCAGCGGCACCGAGAATCCCATTTTCGGCCGATACAGCAGATCGTTCGGAAGGTGCGGTTCGAGCGCCTTCTTGAAGATCAACTTGCCCTGCCCGCCGCGCAGCTTCATCGACGACGGCAGCGTTGCCAGCCATTCGACCAGCACGTGATCCATCAGCGGCTCGCGCACCTCTAGCGCGTGCGCCATGCTGGCGCGATCGACCTTGGTGTTGATGTCTCCCACCAGGTAGGTCTTCATGTCGAGGTACTGGATCAGCGACAGAGGATCGGTGGTGTTCGCGTTCGCCGCGTGGCGGCGAAACACATCGATCGCGGCGTAGCCACCGAGCTGCGACTTGAAAGCATCGGTGTACAGGCGGCTGCGCATGTCCTCCCGCAACACCGAGATCGAGTGGAAGTAGCCCTCGACCGAGTCGCGCGCCAGCGACTGGAAGGTCGTCTTGCCGCGGAACATGCGCGGAGCCCAGTCGGCTTTCGGATAGACGCGCCCAAGCAGGCCGAACATCGGGCGCCGCAGCGCCAGCGGCAATGGCTGACGCAGCGACTCTTCCATCATGTGCAGCTTGTAGCGTCGATACCCGGCGAGGCTTTCGTCGCCGCCGTCGCCGGACAGCGCCACGGTGACATGCTTGCGGGCAAGTTCGCAGACGCGGTAGGTCGGCATCGCCGAACTGTCGGCGTAGGGTTCGTCGTACAGACCAGCCAGTGTGTCGATGAGATCGAAGTCGTCGCTTTCGACCTGGTCGACGAAGTGCCGTGTCCGATAGCGGTCGGCGACCTGCTGCGCGTAGCGAGACTCGTCGAACGCCGGATCGGCGAACGAGATCGAGCAGGTGTTCACCGGATCCTTTGACAGCCCGGCCATCAGGGCCACGACAGCGCTCGAGTCCACGCCACCCGACAGGAACGCGCCCAGCGGGACCTCTGCAATCATGCGCAGCCGGACGCTCTCGCGAATCCGATCGAGAAGCTCAGCCTGGGCCTGTGCTTCGCTGATCCGCGCGTCGCCGGTGAAGCGGACATCCCAGAATTCCCGCGGTGCCGGAAGCGACTGCCCGCGGCGCACCGTGAGCGTGCTGCCCGGCGGCAATTTCAGTGCCGCTGCGTAGATCGTGCGCGGTTCCGGGACGTACCCCAGCGCGAAGTACTCCTCGACCGCCAGCGGATCGATCCGTTGCGGCAGGCCGCCGTGCGCCAGCAGCGACTTCAGCTCCGAGCCGAACAGCAGATGGCCGTCCGGCAGGTAGGCGTAGTACATCGGCTTGACGCCGAGACGGTCGCGCGCCATGAAAAGCGTCTGCTGGTTTTCGTCCCACAGCGCGAAGGCGAACATGCCCCGGAAGCGATCGACACACCGCTCGCCCCAGGCCTCCCAACCGTGGACGATGACCTCCGTGTCGCTGCGCGTGTGGAACACGTGCCCCAGAGCTTCGAGCTCCGGAATCAGCGACTGGTAGTTGTAGATCTCGCCATTGAAAACGACAACCACGCTGCCGTCTTCATTGAACAGCGGCTGCTGGCCGGTCGCCAGATCGATGATCGACAAACGCCTGTGCCCGAGACCCACTCCCGCCGACACGTGCAGCCCGCCCTCGTCGGGTCCGCGGTGATGCTGCGACTCGTTCATTCGATGCAACACTGCGCGGTCGATGGGACGTCGCTCGCGCAGGTCGATGATGCCGGTGATGCCGCACATGTTCGCTGACTCCGTGTTCACGCCGCGCCGAAGCGGGCGCCCATGGCGCCACGGACTTCAAGCTGTGCGAGGTACATCTGTTCATAGGCGTTGACCATCGCGTCGAGACTGAATCGGCGCTCGACGCAGTCCCGCGCGGCAGCGCCATGCCGCTGACCCATTGCCGGATCGCGCGAGTAAGCCAACAGCAGCTCGCTCAGCGCCTCGACGCTTCCGGACGGAAAGAGGTGACCCGTGCGCCCGTCATCGACGAGTTCGGCATTGCCCCCGACGTTCGACGCCACAACGGGAAGGCCGCTTGCCATCGCCTCCAGGATCGTGTTGGAGATGCCCTCTGACAGCGAGGGCAGGCAGAACAGATCGAAGGAGCGCATGAGCTGCGCGACGTCCGCGCGTTCGCCCGGGAGCCAGACATGCTCGCCCAGTCCTGCCGCTGCGATCTCGTTCTCGATGGACGGGCGGGTGGCACCATCGCCTACGATCACCAGACGCATTCTTCGATGGGTGTCGCCATCGACGGCGACGGCCCTGGCGAAGGCGCGCACCAGCAGCACCTGGTTCTTGACCGATTGGAGCCTCCCGACCGTGCCGACGATCAAGGCCCCCGGGAAGCGCTGCGCGATCTCGGTCGCCATGTCGTCGGACCCGGTCGCGCGCGGCCGGAACTTCACGGCGTCGACGCCGTTGCAGATCGTCGTGATGCGCTTCGCAGGCACACCGATCCGACCCTGCAGATAGCGTTCGATCTGACCAGACAGCGCAACGTAGCGGTGCACGAACGGACGGTACGCGCGCCGCACGAGCTGGTAGCGGCGATTCGTACCCTCCACATCGTTCACGTCCCACCCGTGCTCACCGTGCACGCGGACCGGAACGCCGGCGAGAAAGGCCGGGACGACGGCCTCGAGTGGCCCCAGATTTCGCGTGTGAACGATGGCGGGTGCCAGTGCACGCATCAGGCGTGTGATGACCGGATAGAGCCGGTACAGATGCCCTGGTGGCTTGGCGAGGGCAACGTACGGCACGTCTGCCTGCCTCACGCGCGCCTTCATCTCGTCGCTGACTGAGTCGAGGGCGACCACGGCATGGCGCCAGCGATCGCTCGGCATGCGGTTGATCAGGTTCACGAGACCGTTTTCCAGTCCGCCCACCGCAAAGCGGTGAACGACGTGAACGATCAGCGGGCGGGCATCGCCGTTCATCGCGCCGCCGTTTCGTCCAGCGCCCGTTGCAGAGCCGGTCCCATGTCGGCCACGAAAGCGCGCAGGGCCTGACGCGACACGTCAGGACGGTCAGGATGGTGCGGTGTTGCCAGCGCGACCCAGGCCGACGTGTCGGAACGACGCAAGAGGCGATCGATCGCGAGGTCCGCCTTGGCCCTTGCTTCGCTGACGGTCCAATCGCCGCCGATCCAGAACGCGATCCACAGTCGCTCGTACCCGCCGCGGTCAGCCCGCACGACGAAGCTGCGCCACTGCACGGAGACACCGCTCATCGTGCCGACCTCGACGTCGCGGCTCACCTCGCGCCAACCGCTGCCTTCGGCCGCAATCGTATGGGCCGAGCTGACGAGTTCGGTGCCTTGGGTCTGGGCACGGAACACGCCCAGATGCAACGTCACCTCGCTATCGCCCTTCTCGTAGGCGCGCGACAGGGCCGCACGTGGCGCCTGAAGCACAGGCCGCCAGGCGCCGGCCTTCGGCGCCGTCTGCCAGCCGTTGGCCACCACCGGCGCCACCAGATCCACCGGACGCTCATCTGCCGGTGCACTCAAGAGGCTCGATGCCAGCGGCCAGATGGCCAGTGCGATGAACACGGAACCGAGAGCCGCCGCGATGACCGTTCCATGTGCTGTGCGCGTGGCGTTGATCGGCGTCGGACGCACTGCGTCCGCGTCTTCTCGCCAGCGCGCCCCGATCAGGAACAGCGATCCGATCACGATCCCGAAGAACAACCAGCCGTAGACCAGATGGTCGACGCCCGCCGCGATCTCGTTGTCCGACAGGTGGCCAAGCATCACGATTAGATAAGCGCGCAGCCAGTTCGCGACGATGGGCACCAGCAGCGAGGCAACCATGAACACCGCTCGCCGCACGGGCGAGCGATACATGATCCATGCATACAGCGTCCCGGCCATCAGGCTTGCCAACAGGTAGCGAACACCGCTGCATGCCTCGACAACCGACCAGCGGCCCGATGGAATCGTCAGGTCGTTCCCCTCCCGGAACACCGGAATGCCTGACACCTGGAGGGCGGCGACCGTGAAATCGGCAGTCCAGTCCATCAGATGCGGCACCAGCATCTCTCCGAACGGAACGGCAAAGAAGAGGAACGCCAGGGGGAAGGCCATCGCGCGAGACCAGGCCAGCCCGGTCGCAGTCACCGTGGCGGCGATCAGCATGGCGGCGAGCGCGAAGTGCGTCGGCGTCTGGGCGCCGCTCAGCTCACCTAGCAACCAGACGCTTCCGCTGCCGGCGACGAACAGGAGCCCGGGCCACCATGGGCGCAGTGGCATGGCCGCCAGGTCGCCGCGGCGCTCCCAGATGAACCACAGGCTCGCGGGCAGGACGAGCCAGCCGTGCGCGTAGGTTGCCGACAGCGACCAGATCGACGCCATCGACGTCGCCGTCGGCAGGTACAGCACGATCGCAACAAGCATCAGCGCGAGCACGAGCAAAAACGCAGCCCCAGGCCCGGTTGCAGCGCCACGATCCGCCGGCATGGCCATCCGAACCTCGGCCATCGCTAACCGAGCCCGCGCACAAGCATCGGCCCGAGCGCATTGACCAGCGGACGTGGCAGCTTCTGCCACGTGGCGATCATCGCCCGGTACTTGGGATTGGCCGGATTGTTCTGCGGGACGCTGTCGCGCCGGAGCAGCTGATACTCGTAGTGCAGAGGCGTTGGCGTGAAGCCCCAGTTCTTCTTGAAGTCGAACGAGCCGGTGTCGCGCTTGGAGCGGCCGTAGTCGAAGACCTTCAGGCCGCGCTCGCATGCACGGCGCATCAGTTCCCAGTACTTGAAGTCATTCGCCGCCAGGTCACGGGCGTCGGTAAGGTCGCCCGCGTAATAGGGCAGCACCTCGTCTCGCCAGTAGAAGCTGACGACGCCCGATACCGGCTTTCCCTGCGGACTGAATACCAGGAGGACTTCGCAATCGTTGCCGAACACGCGCTTCAGAGCCTCGAAGTATCGGATGCCCTGCGGCGGCGTGCCGTGGCGGTGCTGGTTGTCGGCGTACAGATCGAAGAACCGACCAACGCTGTCCTCGATCTCGCTACGCAGGCCACGCTGGATCCCTTTGCGAACCATCGCGCGTTGCTTGCGCGGAATTGCCAGCATGTTGGCTTCGACGTCTGCCTGGATCGTGCAGCGGAACGTGACGTACAGATCCTGCCGTGGCCAGAGCTGCTCGCGCGGCTTGACGTTGCGCAGTTCGAGGTGGTCCACACCGAGTTCGCGTGCGAGATCGACTGCCGCGGCATGCAGTGCCTGGATTGATGCTTCGTCGCTCGATGCAACACCGCCATAGACGGAAAAGGGCAGCGAAACGAGCGAGTGCCCGAACAGGCGACTCTTGACCTGAGCGAGCGGCAAGATGCCCGATATTGCCCCGTCGCGCGCGGCGAGAAGGTAGTGCGTCCGATGTCGAAAGACCGTTTCAAGGATCTCGCGCCAGCCGATCCGGTGAAAGAAGGTGGCGTCCGGACAGTTGAGCGCGAACGTCTCCCAGGCCGCTGCATCACCTTCAGCAAAGGGCCGAACCTGGACGGACGATTGCAGTGTCCGTGGATCGTCGGTGGGCTTCACGCGGCAAGCGGCTGAATGACCGATGCGGCTGGTACCGCTTCACCAGTTGAATCGAGCGCAGGGGCAAACGCAACATCGACGCGATCCCAGTGGAATGCCCGAAGCAACTGCGCCAGTCGGGCCTCGGTACGACTGAGGTTCACATAGTGGCGAAAACGGGTTTTGAAGCCCACGCCGGCAACGCGAGGTTGATCGGGATCGATCTCCCATGGGTGGAAGTAGAAGATCGCCGGCTTGCTGTCAATGCGATTGACGCGCCGGATCATCCACTCCGACACGCGGTAGGGGAAGAAGCGGAAGTAGCCACCACCCCCGGTGGGCACGTTGTTGCCGAACAGCCGCGTCGTAGTGACCGGGATCTCGACGAGCGACGGATGCGGCCGGTACGGAAAGCGGGGCGCATCCGGCATGCCATAGTGATCGTGGCGCACCGGGTAGACGCTCGAACTGTAGCGGTAGCCGGCCTCGGCCAGGACATCGAACGCCCACAGATTGCCTTGGCTGATCGAGAAGCTGGGCGCGCGGTAGCCGTGCACCGCCACCCCGCCGATGTCCTCCAGCAGTTTCTTGGCGCGCGTGACGTCTTCGGCAAACTCGGCGCGCGACATCTCGGAGGCGCGCAGGTGGCCATAGCCGTGACTCGCAAGTTCGTGTCCACCGGCGACAATGGCACGCACGACGGCCGGATAGCGTTCGGCGATCCAGCCTAGCGTGAAGAACGTGGCGCGCGCGCCGTGCTGCGCGAATAGTGCAAGCAGGCGCTCCATGTTCCGCTCGACCCGGCAGGGATGCGCGTCCCATCGCGCACGATCGATGTGCGGCGCGAACGCCGAGACCTGGAAGTAGTCTTCGACATCACATGTCAAGGCGTTGGCGATGACGGTCATGCTGCGACCTCCTCGTTGGCCGTCCGACGTGCGAGCCAGCGAGCCAGATCCGCGGCAATCCGCGGCGCTGCCTGACCGTCCCAGAACTCGGGCGCACGTCCCCGCTTGCCTCCGCTGGCGATGACGTCGTCGACCAGCGCCAAAACTTGCGACTTGACTCGCGGCACCAGCGTGTTGGTGCCGCTGTCGACCGTGATCGGGCGCTCGGTGCTGTCGCGCAGAGTCAGGCAGGGCACGCCCAGGGCAGTCGTCTCCTCTTGCACGCCGCCCGAATCGGTCAGCACCACGCGCGCGTGCTTCATCAGGCCGACCATCTTCAAGTAGCCCTGTGGCCCGATCACGGCAATGCGCGCACCGGCAAGGCGACCGCGCAGTGCGAACTTGTCGAGGTTTGCCAGCGTGCGCGGGTGAATCGGCCACACGAGAGGCAAGCGCTCGGCGGTTGCGAGCAGGATGTCAATCACGTGTCCCAATGCCTCGGCCGTGTCCACGTTCGACGGCCGATGCAGCGTCACTACGCCGTACGCGGCACTCACGATCGACACATCGGCACCCTCGTCGCTCAACACCTGCCCGGGCGGCACTGCCTTCGGCAAGGCAGCGTGCAGCGAATCGATCATCAGATTGCCGACGAATCGGACATGGTCGCCAGCAATCCCCTCCCGCGCGAGGTTGTCGTGCGCAGAGCGTTCCGTCGTGTACAGCAGCGAGGAGATGGCATCGGTCAGCACCCGGTTGATTTCTTCCGGCATCGAACGGTCGTAGCTGCGCAGACCCGCCTCGACATGAACGACCGGGATCCCCTTTTTCACGGCGACCAACCCGACAGCGATGGTCGAATTGACGTCGCCCACGACGACGACGCAGCAGGGCCGGTGCTGGTCGATCACCGGCTCGATGCGCTTCATCACCTCCGCGGTCTGAACGGCATGCGTTCCGGATCCCACACCGAGGTTGACATCCGGGCGCGGCAGTTCGAGATCCTCGAAAAGTCGGTCCGCCAAGGCCGGGTCGTAGTGCTGGCCCGTATGCACGAGAACCGCCGGCGGCATGGCGGGCTCAGCAATGAAGGCCCTCAACAGCGGCGCCATTTTCATGTAATTGGGGCGGGCGCCGACGATGCACAAGACCGGAGGACGCTGACCATTGCTTCGGTCCATCGATCTCAACCCTTCGCCTGACGACCGGAGCGACCGCGACGTTCAGGCATCGGCCCGGTCTGTGCACGCAGCAGTTCCAGCATCGTGTTCATCGTCTTCTCGAGTCGGTCGAGTCGCGCGGTGATGGCCGACAATGAGAACGGCCGCACGACATTGTCCGGTCGCGGAGCCTCCTCACCATAGGGCGTGTGAAGTACGGCCTCGCGCGGCACGCTGACGGGACCACCGAGCTCGTCGCGAATCTCCGCACCGACCTGCTCGACGTCAGACGCAGTCAGCTGGTGCTTCTCGGCAAGGAAGCCAGACAGGAACAGCCGATTGCATAGTTGATTGATGCGCCGGGGGATCCCGCCGGTCTCGGCGTGGATGGCTGCAAAGGCCGAATCGTCCAGCGCCGGATCGTTGGCCCACCCCACGTGCTTGAGTCGATGTTCGACGTAACCGCGCGTCTCGACCGCATCCATTGGACCGAGGTGGAAACTGGCGATGATGCGCTGGCGCAGCTGCTGCATGTCCGGAGCGCGCAAGAGATCACGAAGCTCCGGCTGGCCGATCAGGAAGCTCTGCAGGAGCGCGTGATCGCCGAGTTGGAAGTTCGACAGCATGCGAAGCTCTTCCATGGCCCGAGGCGGCAGGTTCTGCGCCTCATCGACGATCAGCAGCGCTCGCTTGGACTCGACCGCCAGGCTGGTCAGGAATGCCTCCAACGTCGACAGCATCTGCGCCTTGTCGACGCCCTTGACGTTCAGCCCGAAGGCGACCGCCACGGACCGGACCAGGTCATCCGCTTCGAGCTGCGTGCTGACGAGCTGCGCGGCGATGACCTTGCGCGGATCGAGCTCTTCGATCAGCGCACGCAGCACGGTGGTCTTGCCTGCACCGATGTCACCGGTGATGACGATGAAGCCTTCACCCTGATACACCCCGTACTTCAGGAACGAATGAGCGCTGTTGTGCCCCTTGCTCGCGTAGAAGAACGAAGGATCGGGATTGAGTTGGAATGGTTTGCCGGTCAGGCCGTAAAACGTCTCGTACATGGTTGCTGCCCTAGAACCGGTGTGCAAGGCCGGCAAAGACGGCGGCCTCGTGCGCATCGTCTTCGATCTGCGACAAGAGCTTCTGGTAGCGCACGCCGACGAATCCGGTCGTGCGGGGCGCCAGTTGCTGGTCAAGTTGGACTCGATAGACCTGTTGCTTTGATTCGCGCGGTGCGGCACTCGCGTTGGACGTACCGAGCGCATCTCGCGTCCTGGACCAACTCGCACTGGACACAATCGCAGCGCTGTTGGAAAGTCGCCGGCTGAAGGCGAGCGTCGCACCGTACTGCTTCACTTCGGACGCGTCGCCGGTCAAGCTAAGCAGATCGGCCGCCGGCGTCTTGTCGCCCTGGAAGAAGCCGGTGAGAGCAACCGTGGTGCGTACCCCGATGAACGTCACCGTTCCGGTACGCAGCGTCCTCACAATGACCTGATCAGAGAAAACGTTGATCGGACCCTGCAGCGCGCGCGGCAGACCGCGTCTGGCAATGAAGTCCTCGACAGCGCGCGCGCGCTCGACAGGGTCGACGATTCGGGTCTGCAAGGCGGCGTTCAACAGCGCAGCGAGGTCGCCGGTTGCAGGCAGAGACAGCGCAGCATCGTCGAAGGTGGTCAGGTCCCGCGTAGCGCGCAGGTCCCAGGCGATCCTTGGCGCCCGATGGCTAAATGACAAGCTCGCAGCATCGCCGAAAGATCGGTCTTCCCAGAAGCCCTCGAAACGCGTGCGCTCGGTCGGCCGCCAGGCCAGTTCAACTCCCCAGAAGCTGACGGAACTGTCCTCGACGAAAAGCTCGCTTCGCTCGTAACCGCCACGCGCCCCGACTTCAAGCTGGCTACCGAGCAGCCAGCCGACTCGAATGCGGGCGAGGTCATACCACGCTGCCGTGTCCGAACCCGCGTCGATCCGATCATCGCGCCGCCGTTCTGCCTCGATCGCCAAACCCAGAGGACGCGGCGCACGCGAGACACTGAAGAAGTGACGAGCCGAGTACTCCGTCGGCGCCTGCTCACCGTCCCTGCGGATGTCCGTCCAGGCGTTGTCCGAACGGATCAACAGGCGAACATCGTTCGAAAACGTGCGATCGATGTAAGGACTCAGGCGAGCCGTCAGGTTGGTCTGCTGATTGAACGATGATGGCCCGTCGGGTCGCGCCCCCAGCGGATTGATCACCGAGCGCGTTGCACTCAGGTCAGAATCGACATAGAACCATTTCTCGATCGCTTCGATGTTGGCAGTGAAGCGACCCACAGGATCGATACTGCTGTTCTGCGTGCCGTCGATGTACGTGATTGCGCCGAGCGCCGCAGCCCCCGCAACGCGCATGCGTCGGCCCTCACCGCGAAGCGTGATCGTCGGAGCAAGCGATACGATGACATCGCTCTCGCGGTCATTGCGCGATTCATAGGTCGAGTTGGTCGTCGCGGTCAATTGACTCACGACGCCGGTCTCGACAAACCAGTTGGCTCCCATGGCCGACGGGCACAGGCAAGCGAGGGCGACCGCCAACGCGGGCCTAGTCAAACGCCGGCGCGATACTTCGCCCCGACCATCGCCGCCGTTAAGTTCCTGCATCTAGGCCCCGTACTCCCCATACTGGCCGTAGTACCCGCCGCCGGACTGCGCGGGATCGACCTTGTTGAGGACCGTCATCACCACCGGGCAGCTTTCGATCATCGTGAGAGCCGACTGCAATGCGCCCTGCGTCGTTCGATCGGCCTCCACCACAAGAACAACCTGGCCAACCTGCGAGGCAAGCGCACGCGATTCCGTCGAAAGCAGCAGCGGCGGCGCATCAAAGACGAGAATGCGGTCCGAATAGCGCGTAGCCATCTCATCGAGCAGGCGGGTCATTCCGCTACTGGCCAGCAACTCCGTTGCGCGCGCGTGATGGGTGCCGGCAGGCAGGACGGTCAGTCGATCGACGTTTGTCTTGAGAAGAACGTCTGCGACTTCGAGCTCAGGCTGCGTAAGCAGATCGAGCAACCCGGGCGACGATGGCAAGCCAAGCCGATCAAGCACGGCCGGTCGAGCCACATCCGCGTCGACCAGGAGCACGGTCGTATCGAGTTCCATCGCGATCGACAGTGCGAGATTTATCGACGTGAACGTCTTGCCCTCGCCCGGCATGGAACTCGTGATCATGATGAGGTTCGCCCGCTTCACCGGCGCGGCCGACTTGCCCTGAGCATTGTTCAGCAGCGGACGCTTGAGAACACGAAACTCATCGGCCGACTGACTGCGAGGCGCATCTGGCGTGATGTAGCCGAGCGCTGCGAGGCGCGTCAGATTGATCTCGACTTCGCGCGAACGGCGCGACGGCGATTCGCTGATGAACGGGCTGCGTGCATCGGGTGCAACGGCCGCTGGCACGCCCTCGGGATCGTCGCTCTTTCTGCGCTCAACGCCCTCCGTGAAGGTTCCGCGCACCCGACTCCGCGTACCCGAAGCCCGCGCCTCTGCCCCCTTGACCTCGATGCCTGCCCGCCGAAGCTCTTCCAGGCGTTGTGCGGCTTTCTCGATGAGACTCAAGTCGCGCTCCTCAAGGCTTCGAGGCCAAGGCCAGCCAAACGAGCCAAGCACCGTAGACGGCGATGAGCCCAGCCACCGAAGCTGCGAAACCAGCCATCGAGACTCGTTGCCGCTTCAGCATGGCAGCTGTCGGTCTTAACGACAGGCTACCGAGAACCGGTCGCTGACCGACCTCACGCAAGATGCGCGTGCTGTGGATCGTCGGCATCAGCTGCGACGCCAGGAACGCGATCGCTCCACCCACGCCAATCGCCACCACCAGCAGCAAGGGCACGAGGACCATGCGATTCGGAAAGACCGGCTTGTCGCCTACGCGTGGCGGATCGATGATGCGGAACTCGGCCATACCGGTGGACTCGTCGACTTCTCCCGTCAGTGCAAGGGCTTCACGACGCGAGACCATCTGCTGGTAGTTCTGCCGGATGATGTCGTAGTCGCGATTGAGCTGAGCCAGTTCCGCCTCAACCTGGGGAACGCGATTGGCCGACGCACGCAATTGCTCGGCCCGCGTCTGCATCTCGGCGACCCGCGCGGTCAACGCGGCGACGTTCGCCTCCGCTTCCGTCAATGAAATCCGTATCTGCTGAAACACCGGATTCGTTGCTGCTGTGTTCTTTGGTGGTGCCGCGGCCGCGGCCTTCCTGCGTGCCTCCACTTCCTGGCGCTTCTGCTCCTCGAGCGACGCGATCATCCGCTTGGTCTGCGCAACGTCCGGGTGCTCTTCCGTGTAGCGACGAAGCAGTTCGTCGAGTTGCCGTTTTTGCAGGTCGATCCGCGCATCCAGCTCCGGGTTGGCGCGTATTACCGGGCCGCTCGCTGCGATGTCAGGTAACAGGCTGGGCTCCTCGCCGGCCAGTTCTCGCTTGAGCGCGTCCCGAGACTGTTCGGCAACACGCAACTCAAAGCGTGCCTTGTTGAGATCCTCGTTCGCAGCCGCCATCCGAGCAACGTAATCCTGCCCGCCGGTGGTCGCAGAGGTGATCGCCATATTGCGCAGCCGAAACTCCTTGAGTCGGTTCTCAGCCTCTTGCAGGCGTCGTTCGAGCGAGGCGATCTGATCGTCGATGAACTTCCGCGTCGACTCGGTATCGCGTCGCTTGTTTCCAAGCCCAGACTCGACGAACATCGAGACCAACGCTTGGACCACGCGCTGCGCATGTGCTCTATCGGTGTCGCGAAAGCTGACGTTGTAGACGTTGTCGCGACCAGATGCCGAGAAACGCAGTTCTTTCATGATCTGGTCGACCAGTTTGTCCTTTGCTCCCGGCGCGACACCCGCATCCAGATCTGTCTTGCTGACGAGCTTCTCGATGTTGGGACGCGTTACCAGCGTGCGGGCCAGCATGCCGACTTGCTGCTCGATATCCGGCTGGATAGCCAAGCCCGACAGCAACGGCTGCAGCAACGAGTGCGTATCAACGTAGACACGCGCGGTCGCTTCGTAGCGGTCCGGTACTCGAGCGACGCCGATGGCACCGGCCAGCGCGACTGCCCAGGCGGCCGCCACGCCAATCCACCGGCGACGCCACATTCCCCTGAGGACATCGCCGACCTGACGGATCAGCTCATCCATGCTGCCTCTCCTGCTGCACCGACTGGGCCGGACTCAGAACCAGCTTTGCGGAATGATCAGGATGTCGCCGGGCTTCACGTCGACATTGGCTGCGATATCGCCGCGCTTGATCAGGTCGCGCAGCCTCACGCTGTACTGCTTGCCACCTTCGGTGCCTCGCACCAGGACGGCACCGTTGCCATCGGCGAAGTCGGTCAAGCCACCCACGAGCACCATCACATCCAGCAACGTCATGTTCTGGCGATACGGCACCGACTGGGGACGGGCAGCCTCGCCAATGACACGGATCTGCTCGCTGTAGGGCCCCTGGAAGTTGCTCACCATCACCGTGACCACCGGGTCGCGGATGAACTTGCTCAGCGCCTTCTCGATGTCGCGGGCGAGGTCGGTGGGATTGCGCCCCAATGCCTGGATGTCTTCCACCAGCGGCACTGAGATCCGGCCATCCGGGCGAACCGGCGCATTGATCGACAGTTCCGGATTGCGCCAGACGATCACATTCACCGCATCCAGCGGCCCGATCAGGTAGCGGTATTCCGGCGTCGCAGCGGCCGTGGGCGCCGGCGGCAGTCGCGTGCCGCACGCGGCAAGCAACGACACCAGCAGGACTGCGCATGCGAACGCGAAGGTACGAGCGCCCAGAAAACCAGACAGTTGGGACGACATGGGATCTCCCCTTGGCCGATAGGCCCCGGCACTTGCCGGGGAAACGAACAACATATCACGTGTTTACGCGATTTTTCGTATCTCGCCATCGGCCGAGCCCTGCCACCGATCAGGCGGGTCGAACGAGGCGGTTCCGCGCCGCTTACTGACATTCAGCGGGAATCTTCAATTGTCGACCAATCTGCGCCGCAGAGAAAACGGCTTATTCATCATAGGGACCACCCCAGTGCCAGATAGCCGGATTTGCCGCCGCCCTTGACCCCACCATTGGCGACCGCCTACATTGCTGACTGATCAGTCAGTTACTTGCGCCATCCACTCAATGTCTGCGACCCCACGCACCGCCATGGTCCCCCGCTGGGAGCGGCGCAAGGAAGCGCGGCCGGCCGAGTTGCTCGCAGCGGCGCTGGAGCTGTTTGTCGAGCGAGGTTATGCCGGTACTCGGCTGGATGACGTCGCCGCCCGCGCCCAGGTGTCCAAGGGCACGCTCTATTTGTATTTCGCCAACAAGGAAGAACTGTTCAAGGCCGTGGTGCGGGAAAGCGTCGTTTCGCTGATCCGCAACAGCGCCGAGCAGGCCGAAGCCGCGACCGGCAGCAGCGAGGCGCTGTTGTGCACGCTGGTAGACACCTGGTGGGCCGAGTTCGGCAACGCGAAGGCTGGCGGCATCAGCAAGCTGATGATGGCAGAGAGCGGCAACTTTCCAGAAATCGCGCGCTTCTTCCTGGACGAGGTAATCGAGCCTTGGCATGCGCTGCTCGGACAGGTGATCGATCGCGGCATCGCGCGCGGCGAGTTCCGGCGCGTCGATACCGCAATGTACGTGCGCGTCATGACTGCGCCGCTGGTGATGCTGTCCCTGTGGAAGCACTCCTTCGGGCCGTGCAGCGCACAAACCATCGACCCGCACCAGTACTTGGCGACGATGATCGATGCGCACCTCGCCTCACTGCGACCGACGACGCCGACATCGCCGCCGTCAGCCACCGGCTCATCGAGCGGCAGCAGGTCACAGAAGCGATGAACTGCGCGAATCGAGGCGCGAATCGCGTCGACGCGACGGATCGCGTTGCTAGACTTTCGCGAGCTGGCCATCCGATATCCGTATCCCCCACGTCGAGCCCAATTCAGGACGAACAATGAACGCAGCCGTGACCGGCCTCGATGTAGAGCAAGCGCGTTACAACATGATTGAACAGCAGATTCGGCCGTGGGACGTGCTCGATCAGTCCGTACTCGATCTGCTGCCGCTGGTTCGACGCGAAGAGTTCGTTCCGTCCGAATACCGGTCGCTCGCGTTCACCGACATGGAAATACCGCTCAAGGTAGACGGCGTGGACACCGGCGAGAAGATGTTTGCGCCCAAACTCGAAGCGCGCTTCCTGCAGGAACTAGGCATCAAGCCGCACGAGCATGTTCTGGAGATCGGCACCGGGTCGGGTTACATGGCAGCCTTGCTGGCACACAAAGCGCAGCACGTGCTTTCCATTGAGATCGACGGGCGCCTGCGCCGCTTTGCCGCCGCCAACATGGCTCGCGCGGGGATCGGTAGCGTGCGCATTGAACTCGGTGATGGCGCGCGTGGCTGGCCCGCCCGGGCACCGTATGACGTCGTCATGATCAGCGGTTCGCTGCCCGCCCTGCCGGACGGTCTGCTGAGCCAGTTGAAGGTGGGTGGTCGCCTCGGGGTGATTGTCGGTGAGTCACCTGTCATGAGCGCGCAGGTCATCACGCGTGTTGCCGACAACGGCTTCGACACGGTGCGCCTGTTCGAGACCGACATCGCTGCGTTGCGCAATGCCTGGCGACCGTCGACGTTCCGATTCTGACCCGATGAAGAGTCTTTCCGTCGCCGAGCTGGCCGATTGGCTGGCCGACGCCCAGCGGCCACGGCCGCTGCTGCTCGACGTGCGAGAGCCGTGGGAGCAGCAGATCTGCCGGATCGAAGGGTCGCTGGCGATGCCGATGCGGGACGTTCCTGCCGGCCTGAGCACCTTGACCCAGGCGCAGCCGATCGTGTGCATCTGCCATCACGGAGGTCGCAGCGCGCATGTGGCGATGTTCCTGAATCGGCAGGGCTTTGGTGACGTCTTCAACCTCGCGGGCGGAGTGGATGCCTGGGCTCGGCAGATCGATCACGCCATGCCGACCTACTGAACTGTGCGGTCCGGAGCGCCCGCTGTCGGACCAGACGAAGAACCCACAAACGCGCCGTCCAAGGCCGGGAACACCAATATGCGGAACTCACCCTCGACGTTTGCACTCGCGGTCGCTGCTGCCCTGCTGGGCACCGCCCTGCCTATGGGGCCGGCACAGGCACAAGCCACGCCGGGCGCTGCGTCGTCGACGACGCAGCGCAGCGACCTTTTATCGATCTATCGGCTGGCGTTCGCCAATGACCCGGTATTCGCCTCGGCGCGCTTCGCACGCGACGCCACACAGGAACGGGTGCCGCAGGCACGCGCGCGACTTCTACCCAATGTCAGCGCCGGTCTTGGCTACAACGAGACCAACTTCGACTCCAAGACGCCGGACTTTTCGCGCAGCTTCAACAGTTGGGGGCCGTCGATCCAGGCGAATGTCCCGCTGTACCGGCCCCAGACGTGGAACACCTTCGACCAGGCGAAGTTGCAGGCCCAGACAGCTGACGCACAGTTCGCACAAGCGCAGCAGGACCTCGTGCTGCGCGTGTCGCAGGCGTACTTCGACGTGCTTGCTGCGCAGGATGACGTGACCGCCATCGAAGCCAGCAAGAAGGCCGTATCGGAGCAACTGGCGCAGGCACGTCGGGAGTTCGAGGTCGGGACCAAGACAATCGTCGACACCCACGAAGCGCAGGCGCGCTTCGACCAGATCGTCGCGCAGGAGCAGGTGGCGCGCGGAACGCTGATCCTTCGCCAGAACGCCCTGCGCTCGATCATCGGCCGCGAGCCTGGACCGCTGATGCCACTGGCTGACAAGCCTGCACTGTCGCCGCCCCAGCCACTCGACGTCGAAACCTGGGCGCGCCAGGCGGAGGAGAACAGCTTCAGCGTCGTTGCCGCCCGCTACGCAACCGACATCGCGCGCCTGAGTACGAAGCTGGCCCGCAACGGCCACATGCCCACCCTCGATCTCGTGGCCTCGCTGAGTCAGAACCGGGGTAATGGCAGCATCAACACCACGACATCGAACACCACGCGCAATGCCACCATCGGCCTTCAGCTCAACGTGCCGATCTACAGCGGCGGTCTCACGCAAAGCCAGGTGCGCGAGGCCCTGCTGCTCGAGGATCGCGCCCAGCAGGATCTCGAAGCAGCGCGCCGCTCCGCAAATCAGTCTGCCAAGCAGGCCTACACCGGGGTCGATTTCGGCCTCGCACAGGTGCGGGCGCTCGAGTCGGCCGAAGTATCGGCGCGCAGCCAGCTCGAATCGACCCGCCTGGGCTACCAAGTGGGCGTGCGGATCAACCTCGATGTGTTGAATGCGACGACCCAGCTGTTCGCCACCCAGCGCGACCTGAAGAAAGCGCGTTACGACTTCCTCGTCAACGGCTTGCGATTGGAGTCAGCCGTCGGTGCGCTCGACGAGCGCGACATCCAGGCACTCAACACGCTGCTTGGACGCTGATCGACCAGCACGAGCGGCGCACGCATCCCGCTCCTGCTGCGCCGACTAGCGTCCACTTCTGTTCAGGAGCCGCAGCACGTGCGCGACTGTGCGCTCGGTCGCGCCGCGATGCGAGCGCGCAAACGCCGATGCTGCCGAGCGCATGCGTGCTAGCCGCGCTGGCTCTGCGCTGAGCGCGCTCATGGCAGAGACCGCGGCCTGTGCGTTCGCGACCTGCAGCGCCGCGCCGGCCGCCACGGCGTCGGCCGTCGCCTGCGCGAAGTTGTAGACACTCGGCCCGAGCACGACCGGCGTGCCGACGGCGCAAGCTTCGATCAGATTCTGCGCACCGAACGGAAGCAGGCTGCCGCCCATCAGCGCCACATCGGCGGCGGCGAAGTACAACGCCATTTCGCCCATGGTGTCGCCCAGCAGGATGCTGCGGGGCGCAGGGCGCGGCGGCCACGCCGCCTGGCTGCGCCGCAGGCACGCATGGCCACGTTTCTCGATCAGTTGCGCAACCACGTCGAACCGCTGCGGGTGGCGCGGCACGATGACGATCAACGGCTCAGCGTCCGCGTTCGCAGGCGGCGGTCGCTGATCGAGAGCATCCAGCAGCAGCGCCTCTTCGCCATCGCGACTGCTCGCGAACAGCCAGACCGGGCGCTCTCCCCAGCCCGCCCGCAGCGTGCGCCCGCGCTCGACGAGATCCTCTGCGGGCATGAGATCGAACTTCAGGTTGCCGACCACGTCGATCTCGCCGTCGAAAAGCGTGCGCAGTCGCGCGGCGTCCGCCGTCGACTGGGCCAGGACCGCGGTGAACCCGCTCGCCGCCTCGCGCATCAGCGTCGGCAGGCGCTCCGCCCGCACCAATGACTTCTCCGACAACCGCGCATTGACCAGCACCACCGGCAATCGGTCGGCACGCGCAGCCGCCAGCAGATTGGGCCACACCTCGGTCTCCATGATCAGGCACACCGATGGACGAACTTTCCGCATGAAGCGCGCCAGGGCAAACGGCAGTTCATACGGCAGGTAGCGCTGCACCAGCCGACCGCGCCAGCGAGCGGCAATCGCCGCGCCGACCGCACGGCCCGTCGGCGTCATGTGAGTCATGACGAACTGCAGGTCCGGCCGCGCGACGGCCAATGCATCGATCAGCGGCTCCGCCGCGCGCGTTTCGCCGACCGACACGGCGTGGATCCAGACGACAGGTCCTTCGGCCCCAGGGCCTGCCCCCGCGCCAAGGAATCGCTCCGCCCAATGCCCGCGATATTCCCTCTGCCTCAGGCTGCGCCACAGCAGATAGAGCGCCACCAGCGGGAGCGCGGCCACCCAAGCGACGGTGTAGAGGAACCTGGCGCGACTCATCCGCGCATGACCTGCTCGGCTGCCGCGATTACTGCGTCTGCCGACGGTTGCTGATCGACACCGCCCAGGCTGATGCACGGCGCATCGCCCACCAGTCCGACCAGCGCCGGGTCGTAGTCGCAATACACGGCAACGGTCGGCGTTCCGACCGCGGCCGACAAGTGCGACAGGCCGGTGTCCAGGCCGACCACGACGCGCGCACCCGCAAGCACCGCGGCGGCCGCGTCAAGCGACATCCGCGCCGGCACGACGGCCGAACGCATCGAGGCCGCCCGTTGCTGGCAAGCCGCACGTTCGGCCATCGATCCCCAGGGCAGCACGGATTTCAGTCCTTGTTCGGCCAGCCATGCTTCGACCGCGCGCCAGCGCGCATCAGGCCAGAGCTTGGTCGGTCGGCTGGCATTGGTGAGCAGCACGGCATAGTGCCCGCGGGGCGGCACGAGGTCCGGCGGCACCGGCGGGACCCGCAAGTTGAAGCGCGGTGGGGTGTTGATCTGATACGCGAACGCGGCGGCACCGAGGCGGCGATTGCGTTCGATCGCATGCAACGATGGCGGCACGTCCACCACGTGGTCGTAGAACCAGGCCGCAAGCTTCTCGCGCGCCGAGTTGCGGTCAGGACCGGTCCGCGGACCACGAGCCCAGCGAGCGACCCACGCACTCTTCAGAAGTCCCTGGCAGTCGATGATGCGGTCGTACTTCACCACGTGAAGCTGGTGCCGCGTGGCACGGATCTCGCGCCAGGTGCTGGCCGACAGCAACCGCTTGCGCCAGCGGCGCAGTGCAACGGGAATCACGCAAGTCACTGCAGGGTGCAAGCGCGGAATCGCACTGAAGCCCTCTTCTGCAACCCACTCGATGCGGACACCGGGCACGTTGGCCGCCAGGTCGGAGACCAGCGGCAACGCGTGGACGATGTCGCCCATCGATGAGGTCTTGACGATCAAGACTTGGGGATTGTTCATTCAGTCGTGCTCGGAACGCTTCGTGGTGCCGGCGCTCGCTGAACGCGAGCACGACACGTCGGACACCGAACAGCCCCCGACATCGTCATGCTGTCGATTCTTCCATAACCGACAACGCACTCGAGACGACCTTGGGCAAACAACCACAAACTGCCCTGGTGACGCCGCTCAGTCGCGTGATCATGCCGCAGCAGGCATCCGACCCCGCGCAAGCACGGGACCACCGCAACGACCCTGGGGCACCACATCCCGGACAGCGGCCGCGGCACGTCCTGCCTGCTTCAGTGGTTCGAGCACCCAGCCATCCATCGATAAAGCGTCGCTGCCAACGGCGCTCGCCGATGGCAGGCGACCAAACGGTCGATCTGATTGACGTTCGGATACACGGGGCGCCTAGCGCGAGCGATCGTCTTGGTTTCGACATGCATGCCAGCAGGGGCACGTCGTCGTTCTGCTCGACGAAGGGAGTCCGGAGGAACTACACAAAACGGTAGCCCGAGGTAACCCAGCAAAGGACCGGTATCCGTCCCGAACATGGGCTAGAGAAAAGCGATAATCCCTTGACAGGCAACCTGAGTCATTTCGCGGACAAGCGGCACCGACAACGATGTGCGGACTTGCAGGACAGTGGCACCCCGAACCCCAGCCCGTCGACATCGGCCGGCTGCAATCGATGACGCGTGCGCTCACGCACCGCGGACCGGACGCCGAGGGGTACTTCACTGCGCCGGGCATCGGCCTCGGACACCGCCGCCTGTCGATCATCGACCTTGCGGGCGGCGCGCAGCCGCTGTCGAACGAGGACCACAGCATCCACGTCGCTTTCAATGGTGAGATCTTCAACTACCTCGAACTGCGCGAGACGCTGCTGGGGCGAGGACACCAGTTCCGCACCCACAGCGACACCGAAACACTGGTTCACCTCTATGAAGATCATGGCCTCGACTTCGTCGACCACCTGAACGGTCAGTTTGCCATTGCCTTGTGGGATGGCCCGCGACGCAGACTCCTCCTGGTACGTGACCGCGTCGGAATCCGGCCGTTGTTTCACGCCCGCTTACCCGACGGCGGTGTGCTGTTCGGGTCCGAGGTGAAGGCCATCCTCGCACACGGCGCAATTGCCGCGCAGATCGATCCGATTGCCGTCGGCCAGGCGGCATCGTTGTGGAGCCCCGTGCTGCCACGAACTCCCTTCGTCGGCGTGGAGGAGTTGCTGCCCGGGACGATGCTGGTGCTGGAGCCAGGGCGGCGCCAGATGCGTCGCTATTGGCAAGTCAGGTTTCCTCGCTGCCATGAGTACGAAGACCGCCCAGACCGCGCCTGGCAGGGCGATTTGCGGGACCTGCTGCAGGACGCGGTCAGATTGCAGTTGCGGTCCGATGTCCCGGTGGCGACTTACCTGTCGGGCGGGCTCGACTCGTCGATCCTCACCGCGCTCGTGAAGAAGCATCACATCAACAACCTCACCAGCTTCTCGGTGGGGTTTGCCGATGGTCGCTTCGACGAGCGGGCCTGGCAGCAGAAAATGGTGGCTCACCTCGGCACCAGTCACCGGCAGATCGAGGTCGACGCAGCCCGCATCGGCCGGGACTTCACCGACGTGGTCTGGTATGCCGAAAAGCCGCTGATGCGCACGGCGCCTGCACCGCTGCTGGCGCTGTCGGGACTGGTCCGCGCCCATGGCATCAAGGTCGTGCTCACGGGCGAAGGGGCAGACGAAGTCTTCGGCGGCTACAACCTGTTTCGCGAGGACAAGCTGCGCCGCTTCTGGGCCCGGCAGCCCGACTCGGCTTGGCGACCGGCGCTGCTGTCGCGGCTCTACGGCTACGTACAGCGCGACGAGCGGGCCGAGGCGTTCTGGCGCCAGTTCTTTGGCAAGGATCTGACCAACACGGGTGATCCGTTCTACGCGCACCGACGTCGCTGGGAGAACAGCGCGCACATCCGGCGCGTGTTCGCCCCGGCGTTGCGCGAGACGATGCAGGACGACGACGCGATGTTCAGCGAACTGGAGGCCACACTGGATCCCGAGCGGATGCAGTGGCATCCCCTCGCGCGCGCTCAGTACGTCGAGATGTCGCTGTTCATGTCCAACTACCTGCTGAACTCGCAGGGCGACCGCATGATGATGGGCAACTCGGTCGAGGGGCGCGTGCCGTTCCTAGACCACCGGCTGATCGAGTTCGCCGCGCGCATCCCGCCGCGACTGAAACTGCGCGGGCTCGAAGAGAAGTGGATTTTGAAGTCCACTTTCGCCGATCTGCTGCCGGCGGAGGTCGCGCAGCGACCGAAGCAACCGTACCGTGCGCCGATCGGCGCCTGCTTTGCCGCCAACGGCGGCAGCCTGGCACGTGAACTCATGGCACCTGACCAGTTGGCGCGCACCGGCTATCTTCAGCCGGCCGCCTTCGGCAAACTGCTCGCCCGCGCTGACGCCGGCTCGGCTCTGGGCGAGCGCGACGAGATGGCGATCGCCACCGGCGCCTCGCTCCAGTTGCTCCACCATCTTTTCGTCGATAACTTCGATCCCGTTCCGCGAGCCAATCTGCAATGACAGAAGAACAAGAAGTACGCGACAACCTGCGCCAATTCGTGCTGGACGAACTGTTGCTCGGCGATGCGAGCGCCATGCTGGCCGATGGCGATTCTTTCCTGGACACCGGCACCATCGACTCCACCGGCGTGCTCGAGGTCGTGACCTTCATCGAAACGCGTTTCGGCATCCAGGTCGCCGACCGCGAGATGGTCCCCGAGAACCTCGACTCGATCGACCGCCTGGTCGCATTCATCGGCCGAAAGCAGGCTCATGCGGCTTGACGGCGCATTGCTGGACCACGCACTCGGCAACGCCGCACAGCGTTCGCCGGCCAAGACGGCGCTGGTGTGCGGCGCGCGGCGAACGAGCTATGGTGAACTTGACACAGGCGCGAACGCGTTGGCACACGCACTTCGCGCGCTGGGGCTGAAGCGCCAACAACGGGTTGCCATCTGTCTCGACAACTCGGTCGAGGCGGTGCAGGGGCTTTACGCGACGCTGAAAGCCGCCGGTGTCTTCGTCATCGTGAACCCGCAGGTCAAGGGCGATAAGCTGGCGTTCATCGTCGCCGACTGCAACGTGCACACGGTGCTGACCTCGGCCCGGCTGCTGTCGCAGATGTCGGCTGAGCTGGCGGCCTGCCCCGAACTGGCGCACATAATCCTTGCCGACGGCAGCGCCGCACTCGCGCCCGCCGCCAGCGAGCGGCTGCGCAGCGCCGGCAAGCAGGTGCATGGCTTGACGGACCTGCTGACCGCGCACCCGACCGCGTCGCCTGCCAATCCGACCCTCGGCATCGACCTGGCGAGTCTGATCTACACCTCTGGCTCGACCGGCCAGCCGAAAGGCGTGATGTTGACGCACGCCAACATGACGATGGCGTCGCGCGCGCTGACGACCTATCTGCAGAACTCGTCCGACGACATCATCCTGAGTCCGCTGCCGCTCGCGTTCGACTACGGCCTGTACCAGGTGCTGATGGCCGTGCACTTCGGCGGCACCGTCGTGCTGGAGAAACAGTTCGTCTTTCCGTATAGCTACATCGAGCTTGTTAAACGCGAGCGCGTCACCGGCCTGCCGATCGTGCCGACCATCAGCGCCATCCTGCTGAACCTCAAGGATCTCGAGCAGCATGACTTCTCGTCGGTACGTTACGTGACCAATACCGCGCAGGCGCTGCCCGAACATCACATCCGGCGACTGCGGCAGGTCATGCCGGCGGCGCGCATCTACTCGATGTACGGTCTGACCGAGTGCAAGCGCGTTGCCTATCTGCCGCCGGAACTGGTCGACGCCAAGCCCACCTCGGTGGGCGTGCCGATTCCCGACACCGAGGTCTGGCTGGAGGACGAGCAGGGCCAGGTGATCACCACGCCGGGCGTGGCAGGCGAACTGATGGTGCGCGGCGCGCACGTGATGTGCGGCTACTGGAACCGGCCCGAAGAAAACGCCAAGCGCCTCAGGCCGGGCCGCTACCCGTATGAACGCACGCTGATGACAGGCGACCTGTTCCGGCAGGACGCCGACGGGCACCTGTACTTCATTTCGCGCAAAGACGATTTGATCAAGACCGCCGGCGAACGCGTGGGTCCGCGCGAGGTGGAGAACGTGCTCTACGAGCTGGAGGCCGTCAAGGAGGCCGCGGTGATCGGCGTGCCGGACGAGATGCTCGGCTCGGCGATCAAGGCGTTCCTCGCGTTGCGCGAGGACATGCAGCTGACCGAAGCCGAGGTGATCAAGCACTGCCAGAAGCGGCTCGAGCGCTTCATGGTGCCCAAGCATGTGGCCTTTGTGCCAGCGCTGCCGAAGACCACCACCGGCAAGATCAGCAAGCAGGGACTGGCGTGAGCACCGACTTCGGCCTGCAGGTGCTGGAACTCGACTGGGCGGCCGAAGCCGACCGCATCGGCGCGGCGCTGCGCCGCCAGTTGCGCGAGATCCGGCGCAAGGGCGTGGTGCTCGGCCTGTCGGGCGGCATCGACAGCTCCGTCACGGCTGCGCTCGCGGTGAGGACGCTCGGCCGCGAACGGGTGTTCACGATATTCATGCCGGAGGCCGACTCCGACCCGCTGTCGCTCGAGCTTGGCCGCCTGCTGGCCGATCACCTTGGTATCCGCAGCGTGCTGGAGGACATCGCTCCGGCGCTGGCGGCGCTGCGCTGCTACGAGCGGCGCAACGAGGCGGTTGCCGCGATGATCCCCGGGTTCACGCCCGACTGGAAGTTCAAGCTGGTGATGGGCGGTGGCGCGGGCATCAGCTACTTCTCGGTGGTGGCGCGCAGTCCGGCGGGAGAGGAGCACCGCGCACGGCTGCCGCTCGACGCCTACCTCGCGATCGTCGCTGCGACGAACTTCAAGCAGCGCGTGCGCAAGATGGTCGAGTACCACTGGGCGGATCGGTTGAACTACGCCGTGGCCGGCACGCCGAACCGGCTCGAGTACGACCAGGGCTTCTTCGTCAAGCAGGGGGACGGCGCCGCGGACCTCAAGCCGATCGCGCACCTTTACAAGACGCAGGTCTACCGGCTGGCCGAGTATCTGGGCATTCCCGAGCGGATTCGCGCGCGACCACCCACGACCGACACCTACTCGCTGCCGCAGGGCCAGGACGAGTTCTACTTCTCGCTGCCGTATGCAGCGCTCGACCTCGTGCTTTATGCGCTCAACCATGGCGTGCCGACCGAGGCAGTGGCTATGGCCACTGGCCTCACGCCTGCCCAGGTGCAGCATGCGATGAAGGACATCGAGTCCAAGCGCTCGACCACGCGCTACCAGCACCTGTCTCCGCTCCTGGTCGAACCGATCGCCGGGGTCGGCTAACTGGGACCGAGCATATTGAACTACGAGCCCGAGAAGTTCTGGAACGAGCGCTATGCGCACCTCGACCTGACGCGCTCGGGCCATCGCGACCTGCCCGAGCCATACAACCGTTGGCTCTATCGGCGCAAGCAGGATGTGTTGCGCGAGACACTGGCAGCGACCGGCTTTGTGCTGCGCGGTCGACGCGTGCTGGAGGTCGGCGTGGGCCTCGGTGCCTATGTCGACTTCTGGCGCGCGCAGGGCGCTGCCGAGGTGGCAGGCGTCGACCTGTCGGCGGCCGCCGTCGCGGACCTTCAGCGCCGCTATCCCGGCCAACGCTTCGAGCGCTGCGACATCACCGAGCCGGAGGCGATGGCGCAGTTCGGTCGGTTCGGCCTGGTGACTGCGCTGGACGTGCTGTACCACGTGGTCGACGACACGAAGCTCGCGCGAGCACTCGCGAACATCGCCGCACGCCTCGATGACGACGGCCTGTTCGCCTTTCACGATCAGTTCCTGCATCGACCCAGCGAGGACCACCGCTATATCCGCTGGCGTTCGCTTGCCGACTGGGAGCGGTTGCTCGCCGCGGCCGGCTTCGAGGTGGTTGCTCGCCGGCCGATCTTCTTCACTATGATCCAGGCCAATGATGGCGATCCGGTCGAGTTGAAGCGTGCCGATGCGCGCTGGGTCCGGCGCGCGCAATGGATCGGACGATTCCCGTGGATGTCGGGCGCTGTTCTGCGCCTTGTCGATGCATCTCTGGCGCGCGGCCGCGACGAAGGCCCGTCAATGGAACTGATGATTGCGCGACGTGCGCGACAGGAGACCAGGTGAAGCGCCTTATCTGGAACCTTCGTGACGAACTCAAGCTGCTTTTGCTGCTCGTCGTCACCGCAACGCCGCTCAGTGCCGGGCTTTGGCTTCGCCGTTGGCTTCTGCCTCGGTTCCTCGGGCGCTTCGGCGGCAATGGTCTGGTGCAGGCCGGGCTTCGCGTGACCAATCCCGAGCGCATCGTAATCGGCGATCACTGCAACTTCGGACAGAACGTCTTCATTACCGGCGGCGGCGGCGTGACGATCGGCAACTGGGTCGGCCTGGGGCCTGACGTCAAGATCTGGTCAGTCAACCATCGTTTCGACGACCCCGGCCGTCCGTGGCAGCTTCAAGGCTGGGACATGCGTGAGGTCATCATTGAAGATGACGTCTGGCTGGGCGCCAACGTCTTCGTGATGCCTGGCGTCACGATCGGGCGCGGTGCGATCGTGTCCGCTGGCAGCGTCGTCAACAAGTCGATTCCGGCTTTTGCGCTCGTTGCCGGCAATCCCGCCCGCGTGGTCGGTTGGCGGCAGCACCCCGATGTCTCCGCTTCCCCCGATCTTCCGAGGCGACCGGTCACTTCCGAACCGGAAGTTCCCGCCTAAGACGCCGATGCATCGCCGGCGCCTGCCGCCGGATACGCGCGCGAAGACCAGTTGCGCAGCCGTGCCGGCATGCCAGCCAAGGCGCACTCTGTGCTGCGCGGACTTCGACAAAGTCGATGGTCGGCGTACGGCCAACTTGCTTGCTGAATCGTGCCGCGCCGACTCGATCCACTTGCGGTGCGGCCGGCTTGGCCCACGCCGGCCGCGCTGCGGAGCAGTGGCACAGGCAGCGACTTAGGTCCCTAGAACGGCAGCGTCGCGTCCGGCTTCACCCCGAGCAGCGCACGCTTGAAGTCCGCTTGAATCCGCGCCAGCGCGACGTCGTTGTCCGCCTCGAAGCGCAGCACCACGATCGGCGTCGTGTTCGATGGCCGCGCCAGGCCGAAGCCGTCCGCGTACTCGACCCGCACACCGTCGATCGTGATCACCTCACGCGCCCCCGTGAACTTCGCCTCCTGCTTGAGGCGTTCCACCAGCGTGAAGTTCTCGCCCTCGGCCGTCTTCAACTGCAGTTCGGGCGTGCTCGAGGCATTCGGCAGCGCATTGAGCACAGCCGACGGGTCACGTTCGCGGCTCAGCAATTCCAGCAGGCGGGCGCCGGCATACAGGCCGTCGTCGAAGCCGTACCAGCGGTGCTTGAAGAAGATGTGGCCGCTCATCTCCCCGGCCAGTGGTGCACCGGTCTCCTTGAGCTTGGCCTTGATCAGCGAGTGCCCGGTGCGCCACATCAGCGGCTGGCCACCATGGGCGCGGATCTGGGCCGCCACATGCCGAGAGCACTTGACGTCAAAGATGATCTGCGCGCCGGGGACCTCGGCCAGCACGCCGCGCGCGAACAGCATCAACTGCCGGTCGGGATAGATGATCTGACCGTCCTTGGTCACCACGCCCAGGCGGTCGCCATCGCCGTCGAAGGCGATGCCCAGTTCGGCATCCGTGGTGCGCAGGCACTCGATCAGATCCTGCAGATTCTCGGGGTGCGCGGGATCCGGATGGTGATTGGGAAACGTGCCATCGACCTCGCAGAACAACTCGATCACCTCGCAGCCGAGCGCGCGGAACAACGCCGGCGCCATGGCACCCGCCACGCCATTGCCGCAGTCGATGGCGATCTTCATCGGCCGCGCGAGCTTGACGTCGCCGGTGATCCGCTGCAGGTATGCCTGCGAGACATCAGCGGTCTCCAGCCGCCCCGGCACCGCAGCCCGAATCAGGTCGTTGCGCGCGATCCGCTCGCGCAACGCCTGCAGCCCGTCGCCGTACATCGCATCGCCGGCGAGCACCATCTTGAGGCCGTTGTACTCCGGCGGGTTGTGGCTGCCGGTGATCTCGACGCCGGACTGCGTGCCAAGGTGGAAGGTCGCGAAGTAGAGCATCGGCGTGGCGACCATGCCGATATCGATCACGTGCGTGCCGGTGGACCGGATGCCGTCGGTCAGCGCATCACGCAGCTTGGGGCCGGAAAGCCGACCATCGCGGCCGACCACGATCGACGCCATGCCTTGGGCGAGGGCCTGTGACCCAAGCGCTGCGCCGATAGCACGCACCGCGTCCGTGGTGAGGTTGCGATCGACCACGCCGCGGATGTCGTAGGCTTTGAACAGGGCAGGATCGATGCTCGGCGCGGCGGTGGCGGTCATGGCGGCTCGTGATGGGAATGGAAGGAAGGGTCTCGAGGACTGAACCTGGCGTCGAACGGGGCGGCTTGACAGCGGTCACGGCACACCGGACTTCACGCCCATCGAGCCCGGTCGAGGCGGGCGCAACTGGCAGAATGAGTCTATCAGCGGGGTCGAGCCTCACGAGTCGATCGTGGCCCGCCGTCGTACCAAGAAATCACACACGAGAACAGCATGACGTCGCAGCGCGTACGCAAGGCAGTGTTTCCCGTCGGCGGCCTCGGCACCCGGTTCCTGCCGGCAACCAAGGCGATGCCCAAGGAGATGCTTCCGATCGTGGACAAGCCGCTGATCCAGTACGCGGTCGAAGAGGCCGCGGCGGCCGGCATCGAGCAGATGATCTTCGTCACCGGCCGCAATAAACGCTCGATCGAGGACCACTTTGATCGCGCACCGGAACTGGAGCAGCAGCTGGATGCAGGTCGCAAGCACGAGCTTCTGGCCGCATTGATGTCTGCGACCCCGCAGGGGGTGAACTTCGTCTACGTGCGCCAGCCCGAACCGCTCGGCTTGGGGCACGCCGTGTTGTGCGCCATGCCGGTGGTCGGCGACGAGCCCTTTGCGGTGATCCTGGCCGACGACCTCATCGATGCGGAACCCGGTGTGACGGCGCAACTGGTGCAGTCGTACGAGACCCATGGCACGTCCGTCCTCGCGGTGGAAAACGTGCCGCTTTCGGATACGAGCAAGTACGGCATCGTCGCCACCGAGGTCCTCAATCCGCTGGAAGAGCGGGTCACTGGCATGGTGGAGAAGCCCAAGCCGGACGAAGCACCATCGACGCTTGCGGTCGTCGGCCGCTACGTGCTGCGACCCGAAATCTTCGGCGAACTGCAACGTACCGAGCGCGGCCGCGGCGGCGAAATCCAGCTCACCGACGCGATCGCGCGCCGCGTGCAGGCGGGTGAGGTGATCGCTCGCCGCTTCACCGGCACGCGCTTCGATTGCGGTTCGAAGGAGGGCGCAAGCAAGGCCTGATCGACTGACCACGCGACCTGGCGTGCGCCCGACGGCGCATTCAGGTCCGGCCGTAGCGGTCATCGAACCGCACAATGTCGTCCTCGCCGAGGTAGCTGCCGCTTTGCACCTCGATCATCACGAGCGGCATCTTCCCGGGGTTCTCCAGTCGATGCCTGGTACCTGCCGGGATGTAGGTGGACTCGTTGGTGCGCACCAGGAACTCCTGGTCGCCATTGACGACCTTGGCGGTACCGCTCACCACGATCCAGTGCTCGCTGCGGTGATAGTGCATCTGCAGTGACAGCGCGCGGCCGGCCTTGACCTCGATGCGCTTGATCTTGAAGCCGGGCGCCTCCTGCAGCAATGTATATGTGCCCCAGGGACGGGATACGGTCACGTGATAGGTGTGCTTGTCACCACCGCGCGCGCGCACCTGCTCGACGATCTTTTTCACGTCCTGCGCGCATTTCTTGTCGAGCACCAGCAAGGCGTCCGGCGTATCCACGACGTACACGTCCTGCAATCCGAGCGTGGCCACCAGGCGATCGTGCGAATGCACGAAGCAGCCCGCGCTGTCGACAAAGATGGCCTCCGAGGCAGCCCGATTGCCTTGTGCATCGCCGGCATACTGGCTGGCGATCTCGTTCCAGGCACCGACATCGCTCCAGCCGAGGTCGCCCGGCACCACGGCCACACGCGGTGCCTGTTCGAAGATCGCGTAGTCGATCGAGATGCTCTCGCACGCATCGAACGACTCGCGCACCAGCTCGATGCTGTCGCCACCGATGGCCTTGGCGCGCGACGCCTCCCAGCACGCCAGTCCTGCCTGATACAGCGCCGGCTTGAGCGACTCGAATGCCGCCAGCATGTCCTTCGCGCGGAAGCAGAACATGCCCGAGTTCCACAGGTAGTTGCCGTCCTCGACATACTGCTGCGCGCGCGCGAGGTCGGGCTTCTCGACGAACTGCCGGACAGCGCGACCGCCGCCGTCGATCGCGTCGCCGCCGCGGATGTAGCCGTAACCCGTGGCCGGCGTCTTCGCCGTGATGCCGAAGGTGGTCAGCCAGCCGCTGGCGGCAAGCACCTGCGCCTGCGCCACGCAGGCGGCAAAGGCAGGCTCGTTGTCGATCAGGTGATCCGCCGGCAGCACCAGCAGGCAGGCATCGTCGCCATGCGCGTCGGCCACGGCGAGCGCCGCAAGAAGGATCGCCGGAGCGGTGTTGCGACCAGCCGGTTCCAGCAGGAAGCGCGTGCGATCGCCGGACCGTGCGTCGGCCAGCTCGTCGCGCGACAGAAAGTAGTAGTCGCGGTTGGTCACGATCCACGCTGGACCCGCGCCCGGCAGGGCCGCCGCACGATCGTAGGTCTTGCGCAGCAGCGTGCGGCCGTCCGGCATCTTCATGAACGGCTTGGGCAGGGCTTCGCGCGACACCGGCCACAGGCGGGTCCCGGCGCCGCCGGACAGGATGGTTGGAATCAGTGCAGCGGCCACGCCGGGCTCTCCTCACACAGTGCCGCGCCTTGATCAGGATGGCGGCGGGGTCAGCATCATGCCGACGGCAGGCAACACTGGCAAACGGCAGATATGGTCAAAGGTTCAGAACGGCATCAGCTGCCGCGTCTTGGCGAACGGCTTGCGCAACACGAAGTACCAGGGTACCGGCAAGCCCGCCCGGTGCATCGACTGATAACACTCGACGTTAGCCCGCCAAATGCGCCGGAAGCTCCCGTTTGACAGGCCGCCTTCGCGCATCTTGATCAGCACGCGCGGAATGAAGGCCGATCGTGCCCGCCGGACTTCCAGCACGCGCATCATCAGATCGATGTCAGAAGCGATCCGGTATTGCTCGTCGAAGCCGCCGATCTCCTGCAGGATCTCGCGCCGCACGTAGAAGGTCGGATGCGCCGGATGCCAGCCCCGTTTGAAGTCGCCAACGACGAACGGGCGCGAGCGGAACCGACGGGTGATGCGCGACGTGTCGCGCGGATCGACGAAGTCAAGATCGCCATGGACAGCGTCGACATCGCCGCGCGCAAACTCGCGTGCCATCGTGGAAAGCACGTCTGGCGCGGCATACCAGTCGTCGGCGTTCAGGTAGCCGACCACGTCCCCGGTGGCCAGCCGCAGTCCCTTGTTGGCCGAGTCGTACAGACCACGATCGGGCTCGCTGACCACGCGCGTGATGCGATCGCCGTAGCTGCGCACGATGTCCATGGTGCCGTCGCGCGACACGCCGTCGACCACCACGTGCTCGATGTCGGGATGGTCCTGCGCCAGCACGGACTCGATGGTGTCGCGGATCGTGCCGGCGGCGTTCAGACAGACGGTGATGACACTGATCTTCAATCGGTTCGTTCCGGAAGCGCCTGCGGACCGCGCAGGCGGCGCGCCATGACAAGTGATAACAGTTGCGCACGCCAGGCCAGCATCTGCGACAGGCCGGCGCGCCGTTCGGGAGAGACATTGCCGCCGTGCCGACGGTACTGCATCAGTGGCCGATCGACATACGCGACGCGGCCGCGCAACGCGGCCAGTGCCCCGATCCACATGTCGTGCATCGGCACGGCGGCCGGAATCGGCAGGATGTCGGCCAGCAGCTCGCGCCGGAAGGCCATCGCGCACCCCAGATAGCGGTTCTTCCACAACGTCGCCGCCAGGCTGCCATGAAAGCCACCCCGGCGCGCCATGAACGAGGCCTCGGTCTGCCGGCCGTCGCCGTCGATGACACTGGCATCGCTCAGGGCAAGTACGGCACCCGCCTGCAGCTCCGCGACCAGTGCGTCTCGCTTGCCCGGCAACCAGACATCGTCGTGATCGCACAGGAAGATGATCTCGCCGCGGCAGGCTATCAACGCGCGTTCGATGCCGGCACGCACGCCGCGATTGCGGTCGTTGGCGAGCAATCGGATGCGCGCATCGCCGCGGGCAGTGATCATCGCCACGGTGCCGTCGGTCGAGGCGTCGTCCACCACCACCACTTCGTCGGCGGGCGCAAGCTGATCGAGCACGGATTGCAGCTGCGGCTGCAGCCAGCGGGTGCTGTTGCAGGTGAGCAGTGCAACCGAGACCGGCGGACGGGACGCTTTCATGACAGGTGCAGCAATGCCGCGCGACGTGCGTGCTAGCCTCGCGGCCGGTCTCCAGTCGGTCAGGGTTGCGCAACGAGCGATGAACAGCGGATCGCCGACACGCTCCGCCGGCGCGGATTGTGAACCACTTGCCCGCCACCCATCTTCCTGCGCCGTGGCCTTCCCTCGCGCTCTTCTGCCTGCCGCCCAAGCGCACGGCGCCGCCTGACACATGTGGCGCCGCCTGCTGTCGGACAACGCCGCGCTCGCGCTGCAGTACGCGGCCAGCGCACTGGTACCGCTGCTGTTGATTCCGCACTTCGTGCGTGTGCTCGGATTGCACACCTACGGCACGCTGGCGATCCTGCTGGCCGTGATGAGCTTCGCCACCGTGGTCGTGCAGTACGCCTTCCATCTGACCGGCCCCGCCGAGCATGGCGGGCTGCAGGGCCGACCCGGCGCACGCCAACTGTTCCTCGACATCCTCGTGGCGCGTGGCCTGCTGCTCGTCGCAGTGATGGCGGCGGCCGCCGTCGCGCTGTCCATGGTCGCCTGGCTGCTGCCGGCACAACCGGCGGTGCTGCGCGATGGCGCCCTGCTCCTGCTGCTGCCGCTGGCGGCGGCGTTGAACGCCGGCTGGTACCTGCAGGCACGCGGTGAGTTTGCCGTGCTCGCCGGCCTGTCGGTGATCTCGGTGGTCGTGGCGCTCGCAGTCGGCTTCCTTGCCGTATCACCGGAGCAAGCCAGCAGCAGCCGCGCCGCGCTCGCGCTCGGGATCGGTCCACTGCTGCTAGCGATCGGAAGCCTCGTCTGGGCGCTGTCGCGCCTGCCGCAGGAGCCGGGCCGGCTTGGCCTTGACGGCGCCCTGCGGGCGCTGGCGCGCGGCCGGGCAGCGTTTCTGTCGCAGTTCGTCGCGGCGCTGTACTCGCTGGCTGGGCCGCTCGTCATCGGCGCGCTCTCAGGCGTGCGTGCCGCCGGGTTGTACAGCGCGGTCGAGCGCCCGGCGGCCGCCCTGCAGGCGGCGTTGGTGCTGACCCATACCGCGGCCTACCCGCGCGCCTCGGCGCTGTTCGCCGCTGGCGATCGTGCACGCTACCTGCAGTTGCTGCGTCAGGTGCTGCTGGTCAACGCCGTCGCCGTCGTGGGCCTTGGCCTGCTGCTAGCGGTGCAGATCGACTTTTTCGCGCGCTTCGTGCTCGGCAGCGCGCAGGCCGAGGGCCGCACCCTGCTCTGGCTGGCCTATGCCTGGATCGCGCTCGGCGTGTTCGGCCCGATGGTGACCGGCTACTTCACGGTGCGCGGGACGCCGGGCGAGATCCTGCGGCTGACGTTGATAGTGCTGCTTGTATCCTTGCCCGCCGGTGCCATTGGGGCGGCGTTGATCGGCGGCGCCGGCTGGCTGGCCGCGGCGATTGTCGGCCAGCTGATCGTGGTGGCACGTGCGTGGCAGGCATGGCGCGAAGCGTCCGGCCGCGATGGTGCTGCGCCAACTGCATCCGACAGGGGATGACTGCGTGTTTCATGAACATCCGATCAAGTGGGACGACGCCACCGTTGCGCACCTGTGGAACTGGTACGCGCGCACGGCCCCGTTCAAGGATCTGTACTTCGCCAAGCGCTTCGGCGACCGCATCCTGCGTCACAGCGGACTGCCGTCGGCCGCCGCGCTGACGGTGCTCGACTTCGGCTGCGGGCCGGGCTTCCTGTATGACCATGTGCGCGCCAGCGGGCGCGCCTGGACCTACATCGGCGCCGACTTCTCCGCCGACTCGGCGCGCCAACTGGCCGAACGCGGCGCCGGTGACGCACGCTTCGGCGGCGCCCATCACCTCACCGCCCTGCCCGTGCCGCTGGCCGACGGCAGCCTCGATGCCGCGTTCCTGGTTGAAGTCGTCGAGCACGTCGAAGACAACTACCTGCAGCCCACGCTGCGCGAAATGCACCGCCTCATCAAGCCCGGCGGCAGCCTGGTGATCAGCACGCCGAACCGCGAGAATCTCGCGGCCTCGACCCGCCTGTGCCCGGAGTGCGGCGCCGTCTTTCACGAGTGGCAGCACGTGCGCACCTGGGACGAGGTCTCGCTGTCCGATTACGTGCAGCGGGCCGGATTCGCGCCGCAGCGAGTGCGTGCGTTCGACTTCTTCGGGCGCGATCCGCTGCGCGCCGCGTTCTACGCCATGCGCCGCGCGATCAAGGACGAACCCAAGCCGCACTTACTGGCCGTGTTCCGGCGCTGACGGCGATTGCTGCACCGCGCGAACTTTGCTACACAAAGCAGGTCCACGAAGAATCGGGCTGCGATATCCGCCATTTCGTGGATGGGCAGGTCGATCTGTTTTGCTATGGTCACTCCTGATGCTTCTCGCGTGGCGCAGCCGATTGCACCCAGAGTGAGTCAAGTGGATCCTTCCCGCAACATGAAGCTGGTCGTCTACACAGCGGTCTTCGGTGGCTACGACATGATCCGCGCGCCGCGCCAGCGCTCGCCGGGCGTCGACTACGTCTGCTTCACCGACAGCCACCGACCCGTGCCCGAAGGCTGGGTTCGCGCCAACTTGCCGTCCCTCGCGTGCACCCTGTCACCGGCCTCGCGCAACCGCTGGGCCAAGATGCACCCGCACCTGCTGTTTCCGGATCACGAAGCGAGCCTGTACGTCGACGGCAACATCGACGTGATCGGCGATATCGCGGCGTTGGCGCAGCGCGCCGTCGATCAGGGTCCGTTGTCGATGTACGACCACCCGTTTCGCCGCTGCCTGTACGACGAGGCAGTGACCTGCGCACGGGTGGGGCTGGACTGGCTGGCGCCGATCCGGCGTCATGTCGAGCGCTATGCGCGGGAGGGCTTTCCGCGCCACGCCGGGCTGTACGAGGCCAACGTGATCGTCCGACGTCATCTCGATCCGCTCGTCATCCGAGCCATGGATCGCTGGTGGGCAGAGTGGCAAAGCGGCATCAAGCGCGACCAGTTGAGCCTCACCTATGCGCTGTGGCGCGAAGGCCTGCCGGTCCACTCCCTTGGCCAGCACGACCCACGTTTCGTCCAGCATTACTTCATCTATCGCGCGCACCGGCACCCGTGGCGTGGGCTGCCGCAGCGCCTGTTGCGGCGTTACGTCAATCGCTCACTGCTCCTGCTCGGCGGCGAACCGACGCTCGGGATCAAGCGACAGGCGCCTGCCGGCTAGCGGCCGGGCTGCAAGGTCGGCGCCGAGTCGCGACTTGGCGCGGCGCGTTCCCTCGGCTGCGCCGGCGCGGCCACGTGCTCTTGCGGGCAGCGGCCGCCGCGGCCGGCCAGCCCATCGACCAGACCCCGCAGCATCCATCTGAAGCGCGTCGCGCGCGGTGCACACAGCAGCGTGTGGCCGACGAACTGGCGCAGCGCACGGCCGAGTAGGTGCAGGCGCCAGTGGCGCGGCAGGCTGCGCCGGCGCGCCAGCAGCAGTGCGTTACGGATCAGGTAGTACTGGCGACGCGGTCGGTGCACTAGCACCTGGCGCCCGAATACGAGCCGGACCTCGTCACCGAGTGCATGCGTCATGCGGACCGACGGCAGACCGATCACACGCCAGCCGCGGGCGCGCGCGCGCAGGCACCACTCATAGTCCACGTAGTCGATGAACAGATCGCTGTCGAGGCCGCCTACCTGAGTCACTGCAGCCATGCTCAGCAAACTGCCGGAGCTGATGAGGACGTCGCAGTCGAGCGGCGCTTCGCGCTCCGACGCCTCGACGCGTTGCACCCGGCCGGCGGCACTACGCAGGAACGGGAAGGGTCGCTGCGTGCGCGCGTCGACGAAGCCCGGCCCGACCGCCGCCACCCGTTCGCCGCACAGCGTCAGTTCGCACAGCGTTTCTCGCAGCACATCGATGTCGGCGCACGACAGGCGGCTGTCCTGATCGAGCAGCAGCGCATGAGGCACACCGCGCGCGTGCACACGACGCAGGCCCTGGTTCTGCGCTTCCGCCACGCCGAGATTCTCGTTGTTGGCGATGAGTTCCGCCGGCAGCACCGCGGCGACATGCGCCACGGCCTGTTGCGCTTCGCGCGTTTCCGAGTTGTCGACCAGGATGACGTCCACGTCCGGATGCGCGCGCAGCGCCTGCAGGCAGGCCTGCAACGCCTCGTGCGCCGGCTCGAAGCACACCACGACAGCGGCGATGCGCGCTCCCGCGCCTGGCGCGCCCTGCCCGCGCGCCCTGGCGCTGCCTTCCGTCATGCCGGCGTCCATCACCTGCTCCGTCGCGTTGTGCGAACCAGAAGTGAGGCAAGCGCGGCGCCCGCCTAATCACCTGTGATTCGGTTGCAGTGCATGCGCCACACGGCAAGAACGCCGGTTCACTTTCGCCCTTGCCGTCAGACTTTCCGATCCATGGGAAACACGTCGGCGCGCTTTCAGGCGGGCTGCTGGCGCAGCTGCTCGTGCTGCCAGTCCATCACTTCCTGCGCCTTGCGACGGTCCTCCAGCAGATCGCCGAAGGCCACGCGCAGCTGCGCCAGTTCATGGCGCAGCGCATTGGCATCTTCAACACAGCGGGCCGCCCATTGCGCCAGACCCGGCCGCGGCGGCAGGTCGGCGTAGGCATTCGGCGGCAGCCGCCAGCCGGCGGCACTGCCGGTCGGCGCCTGCGGCGCCGCAGGCGCTGCGTCATCGCCCACCGGCTGCAAGCCGAAGGCGGCCGGATCGACGTCGCGCCGGCTGCCTGCCGGAATCGCAAGCACGTTGGTTTCGCAAGCGCCACCGAACATGTTGATGTGCGCGCCGTTGAAGTTGGCGCGGTTAAATGGGTTGGCCACATGCCAGTAGAGCTGATAGCCGAGGCCGCGCAGCAGCGCGAAGATCTGCGCGCGATGCCGGTCGGTGGCCTGTTCGAAGTACAGGTGCGGCGCGCACTCGAGCAGCAGCCGCTTGGCACCCTGCAGCACGTCCAGCTCCATGCCTTCGACATCGATCTTGAGCAGCGCGCAGCGATCGAGCCCGAGGTCGTCGAGCGCCAGGACCGCCACTGGCAGGCGTGCGCCCACGGCATGGCGGCGCTGGCCATCGGCAAAGCTCACCGCACCGTAGTTGCCCCCCGGAGCGGCCAGGTCGAACGCAAACGACGTGGCGCCGCTGGCATGGTCGGCCAGCGCAAAGACGCAGCGGGCCCATGTCGCGCCGTTCAAGGTGACGTTGGTCGCCAGCAGGTCGAACATCGCCGGTTGCGCCTCGATCGCGATCACGCGACCCGCGTTGCCGACAAAGCGCGCCAGCGCGAGCGTGTGGCAGCCGACATTGGCGCCGGCATCGATCACTGTGTCGCCCGGCTGCACCAGCTGATGCAGCAGGTGCAGTTCCTGCTCGGCCCACTCGCCGTAGCGTGCAAGCGAGGCGCCGATGACGCTGTCGTCGGCAAAGTGGAACAGGTCGCCATGGCGTGCGGTATGCAGCGTGAGTCGGCTCATCGCTCCTCCTTGCGGTGCTGCCGTCGGCGTCCGCCGGCGGCAGGGGATCGGGTCCGCGTGCAGTTCACGCGGCCAGGCGCGCCTGCGCCTGCGCATGCGTACGCGCGTGGTAGTCGACCAGCACGCGTTCGAGCGGACCGGCGGCGATCAGCGATCCATGCTCGAGCAGGATGGCGCTGGTGCAGCACTGGCGCAGCAGGTCTTCCGAATGCGAAGCCAGGACCAGGATGCCGGCGCTTTCCAGCAGGCGGCGCAGGCGGGCGTTGGCCTGCTCGAAGAAGGCCGCGTCACCGGCGCCGATGCCTTCGTCGAGGATCAGGATCTCCGGCAGCACGCTGGTGGAGATGGCAAAGGCCAGCCGCGCCCCCATGCCGGCCGAGTAGGTGCGCACCGGCATGTGCAGGAACGGACCGAGGCCGGTAAAGGCGCAGATCTCGTCCATCCGCTCAGCAATCTCGCGCCGCGACAGCCCCATCAGCAGCAGACGCAGCGCGATGTTCTCGGCGCCGGTGCTCTCCGGGTCCATGCCGAGCGCCGGATCGAAAATGGCACCGACCGTGCCGTGAACCTCGATCTCGCCGCCGGCCGGCTCGTAGATGCCCGCCAGCACGCGCAAGAGCGTGCTCTTGCCCGAGCCGTTGTGGCCGATCACCGCGACGCGGTCGGACAGGCGCAGTTCGAGGTCGATGTCGTTGAGCGCACTGATGACCGGTTGCGCACGCGCGTCCTGCTTGATGCGGCCGCCGGTGGTCGCCGCCAGCACGCTGTTCTTGAGCGAGCGTGCCGACCCCGACAGCAGCGGAAACTGCACCGAGACCTTCCGCAACGAGATCGACGCCATCGGCAGACTCAGACCCAGTAAGCGATGCGGTAGCGATAGCGCGCGAACACGATGAACGTGACCAGTGCGCCGACCACCGTGATCGCGATCGCCGTGCTCCAGCTGTTCACGCTGGGCAAGCTCCCGAGCAGCGGCGAGCGCACGATGTCGACAAAGTGGAAGAACGGATTCACCTCCACCACCCAGGTGTTACGCGCCAGTTGCCCCGGCTGCCAGACGATCGGCGTGAGGAAGAACGACACCTGCACCACGCTGGCGACGAGCTGCGGCACGTCGCGATACCGCGTGCACACCATGCCGACCAGCAGCCCCGCCCACAGACCGGTCAGCGCCACCAGCAGCAGCCCGGGCAGCGCCGCCAGCATGTGCCAACCCACGTCCACCGGCAGCAGCATCACCACCACGGCGAAGATCAGCATGTTGTGCGCGAACACGATCAGGTTGCGCCAGACCATCCGAAACACGTAGAACGACAGCGGCAGGCGGATCTGCCGGATGTAACTCTCGGCGGTGACGAACACCGCACAGGCATCGAGCAACAGGCCGCTGATCAGACCCCACACGATGAATCCCAGTGCCACGAACGGGAGGTAGGTGTCGATCGGCTGCGCAAACAGGCGCGCATAGAGCACGCCAAGCGCTGCCACCGTGATGCCCATGCTCAGCGTGATCCACAGCGGACCGAGCACCGACCGCTTATAGCGCTGGCGCACGTCGTGCCACCCCAGCGACAGCCAGGTGCGCCACAAGCGCAGGCCGCGCATCAGGTCGGCAGCGGCCCGACCCGGCCGCATGGCCGACGCAGCGCGGGCGGCGACGGGCGGATCGAAGGCAATGCTCATCGGACGCCGTCCATGTCAGAGCGACTGCACCGCCTGCAGCAGCGCCCGTGCGCGGCAGGCATACGTGTGATCGGTGAGCGCCCGTCGCTGCGCGCGCTCGCCGATGCGCTGGCTTGCCGCCGGATCGCCCAGCAGCATCTGCCAGTGCGCCAGGAAGCCGTCCGCATCGTGCGCGATCAGCAACTCGCGGCCCGGCTCGAAGTACTCGGTGATCTCCAGGCCATCGGTCAGCACGATCTGCGCCGCGCCGGCGACCGCCGCCTCGAAGCTGCGCGGTCCCGGCGTCGATGCCTTGATGCTGAAGCGCCGGTTGGCCAGGTTCAGATCGCGGCCGAGGTTGGCCACCGCCACCGCGGACGCGTAGTAGTCGGGCAACGCCGCGTTGGGCAGCGTCTGCGCGATCGCGCCCGGCACGCGTCGCGTGTCCCAGCCGGAGCCGAAGATCTGCATGCGTGGCGCCGCAGCCGAATCCGCCTCGCAGAGCGACCCGAAAAACGCCTGCCGGTTCTCGAACGCGTGACCGCAGAAGAACAGCCCCGGCGCGCTACGCGGTCCAACCGCACGCCAGTGCGCCAGACGGCTGCCGGCGAGCGGCAGGTGGAACACCGGCAGCTGCGGCGGGTAGTGGTCGACCGAGGCAAGATCGTTGGAAAAGATGGCGGCGGCGTACGGGTAGACGCGCTCGTTCATGTCGAACTCGTACGGGTCGTCGTGCAGCCAGAACACCAGCCGGCTGCCGTGCCGGCGACAGGCCTGGGCGAGCGCGGCAAAGTCGCTGGTGTCCATGATCACGCTGCCGAACACGATCACGAGCTGCGGCTGCCATTGGGTCACCGCCGCCACGCCCAGCTCGTACGGCACGCCGAGCGCCATCGCCTCCGGCAGGGCCTCGCGCAGACCGTCCACCACGTACGGGCGCAAGCCGGCGTTGGCGTTCAGGTGATCGGGGCTGCCGCTGACGACCAGCGCACGCCGCAGCTTCAGCGCACGGCCGCGCGCCCGTGCGGGCGTGGTGGCGGATGTGCTGCGCTCGACCGGCGCCACCGATGCGTCGTCGACGACGACAGCAGCGTGCCCGTCAGCATCGTCAGACCGTTCCGCGACCTGCGCCGCCGGTTCGCTCAGCTCTGTATCCAGTTCAAGCGGGTCCATGGCTCCTCTCAACGGCCGGCGTGCCAGGCGATGCCGATGCGCCGTCGCGCCATCGCAAGCGCCGTGCGCAGGCCCTGCGTGCGCTGCACTTCCACGAATCGGCGCACGAAGAAGCGCAGCTGCCGGCGCCCGCCCGGCAGCATGGCGGCGAGGGAGCGGCGGTGCGCCGGATCCATGTCGGTCTGGGTCCAGGTCGGCTGCGTGAGGAACAGTCCCAGTTCCTCGAACGTCAGCGTGCGCCGTGGCGGCTCGTCGGCCGCCGCTGCGGCGTCCGCGGCAAGCCGTTGCGGCGTGGCCAGCGATCGGTACAGCGCTTGCACCTGCGCAGCGAAGTCCGCGGCGCTCACGCCGACTCGTTCAGGCAGGCTGCTGCGCAGTTGTTCGAGCAGGCGGCGATCGGCAGCCAGCTGCCGCAGTCGCTTGGCCACCGCGTCGACATCGTCGGGGTCGACCACGAAGCCGTCGACACCGTCGCACACCCGTTCGGCCGGGGCTCCGAGCGACGTGACGATCGGCACCAGTCCGGCAGCCTGCCCCTCCGACAGCGTGATGCCGTACGTCTCCGGCCAGGTCGACAGGAACAGCAGCACATCGGCCTGCGTCACTTCGGCGGGCAAGGCGCCGCTCGCATAGCCGCCGTGCACCTGCACGAGCGCGGAGCTCAACTGGCGCAGCCGCGGCGCGTACTCGGCGTCGACGCGGCCGTGAATGTGGAACTCGATCGCCCAAGGCGGCTCGGCGCAACGCTCGATCACCCGCAGCACCGTCTCCGCGCCCTTGAAGCGGGTGAAGTTCCCCAGGTGCACCACACGCAGCGGCGGCGCGGGTTCGATCGTCGCTGGCCGCGGCGTACGCAGCGGCATCTCCATCGGCGGCGTCACCGTCACGCAGCGCGCCGCCACGTCGGGATAGAAGCGCAGCAGCAGCGCGCGGCCCGCGTCGGATCCGACCAGGATCCGATCGACCGCGCCGAGCACCTGCCGCAGGTAGCGCAGGCGGCGGCTCTGGCTGCCCGGCACGATGCCCTTGGCCTGCGCCAGACAGCCGTCACAGGCCGACAACGCTCGGCGGTCGATGCGGCAGAACGTACCGCTCGCATCGGTCAGCGTGAAGGAGTCGCACTGCAGGAAGTGATCGTGCTGCGTGAACAGCGTGGCGCAGCCCATCGCCTTCGCGTGCAGTGGCAGCGACGGCGGATACGACAGCAGATGATTGAAGTGAACGATGTCGATCCCGTGCTTCACCAGCAGCCGCTCGAACGCATGCTCGATCGGCGGGTGGATCAACAGCGGCTCGGCGTACGGAACCTCAACCTCGAAGGCATCGATCTCGGTGAGGGTCCGATCGAGCAGCACATAGCGTCCGGCGTTGGTCGAGCGACGGTCAGGCGTGAGGATCGACAGCGCGCAGTCGGTCACGCCGGTGCGGAGTCGGTCGATGTAGACCTCGGCGCCGCCAAAGCCGCCAAAGGCGGACACGTTGTGGGTGACGATCAGCACCCGCGGCTGCGCGGCTGCATCGTCCGCCGCCGTGGCCGTGCGTGCCGCCACCGCCACGCGCCGTGGCGTGTCCTGCACCTGGCGCAGCAGCGCCTGCACCCGCTGCGCATAGGTGTGCTCGCACAGGACGCGCTGCTGGGCGGCACGCGCGATCGACCGGATGCGGTCCGGGTCGGCCAGCAGCACGTCGATCGCTGCCACGCAATCGTCGACTTCATGAAAACCGACGAATTCCTCGCCCGCGGTCAGCGCAGTGGCCGCCACCGGCGTGGTCTGTGCGTCGACCAATTGGCAGCTGCCGGCCAACGCCACTTCGAAAAAGCGTGGGCCGGGCGTGTCACTGGCGGCGTCGTCGCGCATGCCGCCGGTGGCGAACTTGCGCGGCAGCGTGAGCGTGAGTTGCGACAGGCTGGCGAGGCGACAGAACTCGCGGATCGGCACGCCGGCCGAGAATGTCAACCGGCGCGCATAGCGCGCCACGTGTGCCGCCAGCGCGGCGTTGCCGACCAGCAGCGTGCGGTAGCGCAAGTGCGGGCGGCGCGCCCGCAACTCATCGAGAAACTGCAGCCGGTTTGGCCAGGCGGTGCCGGCAAAGAAGATGTCGAACGGCCGCGGCGCGTCAGTCAGCGCGACGTAGTTGCGCGCCGGGTCGGCCGCCAGCGGCAGATGCCGACCGCGCGGGCCGTAGAACGCCGCGCTCGCGGCATCGTTGGAAAACGCGAGATCGAAGTGGTGTGCCAGGGCGCAGTTGCGCGTCGCTTCGTAGGGGTCTTCGGTGAACCAGATGGCGCTCTTGGCCGTCAGGCGCGCCGCCTTGAGAACCGCCGCGTTGTCGGCCTCCTCGCCACCGAAGGCGAGGAACATGTCGAAGCGCCCGCTCGCGGCCAGTTCGACCACCGCCCGGTACTCCGCCCACACGCACTCGCGCACGCCGGGCGCAGCATGCAGGGCGTCGAAGACACCGCGGGCGATGTAGCGATTGGGGTTGAACGGCTTGGTGTCGAGGAAGAGAACGCGCATGCGGCCGGATCAGACGGATCGCCTGCGGCAGCCGGCAGGATGACCGACGCGAACCGCAACGACTCGGCAGGATGCCGGCGCAGGGCAAGGCTGTCCTCAGGGGACGCCGTACGCGGAAAGCGCGAGAGAGGCCGGTGGCGGCAGATCAACGATTCGCCTGCTCGTTCCGATTCGTCCGAAGGTCGAAACCAGCGTGTCGCTTGCCGCTGCGCCCTTACAGTTTCATTCGGATGAAGATCCGCTCGGGCACATGACGGATGATCAGCATGATCCAGCGCCAGAACCACGGCGTGTAGACGGATCCGAAGCCCTTGTCGAGCGCCCGCTCGATGTCCGCCGCCACGCGCTCCGGTGAAGCCCACAGCGGTCCCTTGGTGAAGGACGCGGTCATCGGCGTGTCCACGAAACCGGGCAGGATCGTCAACACGCGCACACCCTTGGCCGCCAGGCGATGTCGCAGGCCCGCTGCCAGCACCGTCACAGCCGCCTTGGCGACACCGTAGACGTAGTTGCTGGCCCGGCCCCGGTCACCGGCAGGCGAGGAGATCACCGCCAGCGCACCACTGCCCTGCTGCTCGAATCGGTTGGCGAGGTCGGTCATCAGCGACACGACCGACCGCGCGTTCGTGTCGAACGAAGCAAGGGCGGCTTGGGCATCGGCTTCGCACAGCGCCTGGTCGGGCAACACGCCGTGTGCCACGAGGGCGTGATCGAAACCGCCCCAGGCCTGCCAGGCCGACTTCAGCGCGCCTGCATGGCGCGCGATGTCGTTAGCATCGACCAGGCTGGTCATTACGTCGGCGGCACCGCGAACTCGCAGATCGGCGGCAGCCGCCTCGACTGCATCCGCGCGCCGACCCATGAGATGAATCCGCGCCCCACGCGCCGCATAGCGCCGTGCCACTGCGGTGGCGATCGCCGACGTGGCACCGATGATCAGCAGTCGAATCGTCATTCCGAATTAGGCTCCAAGCAGGCGACGCGACATGGTTGAGGAAATGCCCGGATCGCGGTAGCGCAGAAACTCGTTCAACCGCGGGTAGCCGTCTGCAAACATCTGCGGCGGCATGCAGGCGTCCTTGGCCGAGTACAGCCGGCCGCCCGCCTCCTTCACGACCGCGTTGAGGCGATCGAACAGTCGCAGCGTCGGCTCGCCGCCGTTCGGAAAGTCCAGCGCCAAGGTGGTGCCGGGCATCGGGAAGCTGATCATGCCGGGCGCGGGCTTGTCGCCGAAAGTCTTCAGCACGGCGAGGAACGACCCCAACCCGGCCTTGGCGATCTCATTGAGCATGGCGCGCGTCGCGTCCAGTTGCACTGCAGGCGGCACCACCGCCTGGTACTGGAAGAAGCCCTTCGGACCATAGACGCGGTTCCATTCCAGCAGGTTATCCAGCGGGAAGAAGAAAGGAACGTAGTGCTGGATCGCACGCCCTTGCTTGAGCTTCTGCGCGCGGTAGTAGGTGAAATTGAAGGCGCGCAGTGACAGCGCGTTGATCAGGGACATCGGCGGGGTGAAGGGAAACGTTCTCGGCTTCGCCGGTCGGACGGGCTCTGTCTTGTCGCCATGATTGCCCTGGAAGAACACGCCGCGGCCGCGACCGCCGCTGACGCAGTCGATCCATGACACGGTGTACTCGAAGCTCTTTTTCGCCTCGGCCGACAGGCGAAAGAACTCCTCGAGTGAGTCGAAGGGAATCGTCTCCGAGTCCAGCCACCCCCCCGCCACCTTGCGCAATCGCAATTGAGCCCGCGTGATCACGCCGGTCAACCCCATGCCGCCGACGGTTGCCTCGAACCAGTCCGAATTCTCGGTCGGCGAACACGTGATCAGTTGGCCATCGGTACGAACCAGTTCGAACGACAAGGTCTGGTGACCAAAGCTGCCGGCGGAGTGATGCGCCTTGCCGTGCACATCATTGGCGATGGCACCGCCCACGGTCACGAACTGCGTTCCTGGCACCACCGGCAGGAACCAGCCGCGCGGCAGAACCACGTCGATGATGTCTTTCAGCAGCACACCCGCTTCGCACTCGATGACACCGGCCTCGGCATCGAACGCGATGAAGCGGTCCAGCCCGCGCATGCCCCACAGGGCGCCAGGCGCATTGAGGCAGACATCTCCGTAGGAGCGACCGTTGCCGTAGGCCAGCCCTCCCGCCCTGATTGCCGGCGCAACTGCAGTGCGGTCCGACAGGGCGATCCACTCATGCTCATCGGCGCTCAGGTTGCCCCATGCCGCCACGCGTCGCTTCAATGTGTTCAAGTTGCCAGCCACAGTACGAGCAGAAACATCAGTCCGGAGATGATGCTGACCTTGTCCTTCATCGCGAACAGGACCGGGTCATCGTGCATCAGGCCGCGATGTGTCTTCATCCAAACCCGGGTGATCCAGTACAGCAGGATCGGGATCGTCAGCCACATCGCTTCCGGGCGCTTGTACATCACGACCACCGCCTCGCTGTTGATGTAGAGCGCCAGCACCATGACGGCCGCAAAGCCCGACACGATCCCCATCATCTGGATCACGGGCAAATCGCTTGTGACATAGCTGCGCCCTTTGGCCTCGTCTCGCCCCTGTTCGAGCATGACCTGCAGTTCGGAAAACCGCTTGACAAAGGCCAGGCTGAGAAAGAGGAAGAGCGAGAACGCAAGCAGCCAGAATGAGGCCGGCAAGGCCACCGCCGTACCGCCGGCAATGATGCGCAACGTGTACAGCGCAGCCAGAGACAGCGCGTCGACAATCTCCTTGCGCTTCAACGCGAAGGTATAGGCCACCGTGATGACGAAATAGACGGCGAGCCAGGCAAAGAACGCCTCGGCCACCCACCACGCCAGCACGAAAGCGCAGACCAGCAGGACGCCCGCTACGGCCACGCCGGCCAGCGGAGACAGGACACCGGCAGCGAACGGTCGCAGCCGCTTGCGCGGGTGGTGCCGGTCACTTTCCAGGTCCATCAGGTCATTGACCAGATAGACCGACGAAGCGCAGAACCCGAAAGCGAAAAAGGCGACCGTGACCCTGAACAGCAGGGCGGGATCGAAGATCTGATGCGCCCCCAGCAGCGGGAGGAAGAGCAGCAGGTTCTTCATCCACTGATGCAACCGCAGGGCCTTGATCCACGCCTTGGGGCCGCCCACGCTGCCGGCAAACTCGCGCTCGATGGTCGCTTTCTCGCCCGCGGCGCGACGAATCGCCGCGGGGGCAGCCACCAGGATGGCACGCCGCGCGCGGGACCATACCGCCAGGTCGTCACTCGAGTTGCCGGCATAGTCGAACCCGCGCTCGCCGTAGCGTGCGACCAGCGCCTCGGCCTTGCGATGTGACGAGTTGTTGACCTTGCCATCGCTGGCCAGCACGTCGTCGAACAGCTGCAGGTGATCGGCAACCGCGCGCGCCAACGCCTCGTCGGACGCCGTTGCCAGCACGATGCGACGCCCGCTGTTGCGCTCGCTGCGGATCCAATCGACGAGTTCCTCGTGGTAGGGCATCCCCGCCACGTCGAGGGTGACGCGCGTGGCGATCTCACGCTTCATGTGCGCCTTGCCCGTTGCCAGCCACACCGGAAGTTGCCACAGCCGATGCAGGCCGCCGCGCAGGAGCATGAGCGTGGATTCGTGCAAAAGATCGGTGCGCAGGAGCGTGCCGTCGAGATCGATCACCAGCGGCACGACCGGCAGGTCGGCAATGTCGTTCATGTCTCCTTCCCGCTCGGCAAAGCGGCCCGCTCGCGGCCGGCGAACGACAGCAACGCCGCTACGCCCAGCAGGATCGCGAACCACAGCGTGGACAAGCGCAGTGCAATGGTCGCCGCCACGGCGTCGGCGAGCGGCATGCCCGCGTCGGTCAACTGATACACAAGGGCTGCTTCCGTGGCGCCGAGTCCACCCGGCACCATGCTGGCAGCGCCCAGGAGGATCGAGGTCGAGAAGATCAACACAGATCGCGCGAGCTCCAGGTCGGCCCCCAAGGCGTCGACATACAGGCTGAAGACAACCGCCTGCAGGCCATAGGCGGCGAAGGCGAACAGTGCATAGGCCAGTGATGCACCCGGCCTCCACAGCCTGGCCCAGGCGGTCAACGGCGTGGTCAGCTTCGTCAGCAGCGAAACGGCTCGGCGAGGGTCCGCAGCCAGCCGCGACAACAGGCGATCAGTTCGGCCATGCCGCACCACCCAGGCCAAGACCCAGCTCCCGCCGATCAGGCCCACCACGACCAACTCAAGAATGAGCGATCGCTGCCCGAGCCACCAGCCCGCTGCCGCGCCAAGCGCCGCCATGCCGACGACATCAGCCCCGCGATCGGCCAGGAACGCGCCCAGGCTGCCCGCAACTGGCACGCCACGTCGAAGCAACAGGACCGAGCGAAGCGTCTCGCCGAGTTTGCCTGGTGACGACGTGAGCGCCAGCCCGGCCACATAGACGCGGAGGTTGTACCCAGCTGGCACAACCCTGCCGAGCCGGGCAATCAGCCACTGCCACCGGGCGAAGCGAAGCAGCAGGCTGATCGCAAACAACGCTGCGCCGACAGCCGCCAGCGGCCAGCCCAGGCGAGACATCGACGCCAGGCTGGCCTGTGCGCCCGACGCAACAATGGCAGCGAGATACAGGGCGGCAGCGATGCCGACGAAAACCGCCAATCCGCGGATCCAGTGAGCGGGCAGGCTGATCGAGTCGGGCACGACGGCACTCACCGGAAAGTCGCCCGCTTGTGGCCGAAGTAACTGGTGACGACCGGCACCGCCACCCCAACCGCATGCGCGATGGCCTCGACATGCTCGACGACGCCCAGCGCTGGCAGGCCCCAGCGCGCGAGGACCAAACTGACGACGAGCGTCTGGATCACCGCCAGCACATTGACGATCGTGAACTTGATCACCTGCGGCGCGAGCGGCTTGCCGCCGCCCTCGAAGACATACTGACGCATCAGCAGGAAGGCCACCGTCATTCCAACCAAGTAGGCCAGCACGATGGCCACGGGATAGCTGAACCAGAGGCTGAAACCGAAGCGTGAGCCGTAATTCGCGGCAGCCGCAATGCCACCCGCGACCACAAACAGGCCGAAGCGCCGTGCCTCGCTCGGCACGGCCGTCACCGGCGATTCAGCGGGCATCGTCTAGGGCCATGGCGGCCAGCTGAGCGCCGATCCGCACGCTCTCGGAGATCGACCGGTCTTCGGGGTAGTAGTGCGACGTGTCGGCCAAATACAGGCCACGCACCTTGCTGCGCATCGGCGGCAGCGCGTCGTAGAAGCCGGGGGAGCACACCGTCTGCGCAAACTCGTAACGCGACGCCGTGCTCGCCAGCACCTGCGCGGCCGGGTCGAAGTCGGGCCGGATCAACTTCATGTAGCCCAGCGTCTCGTCGATGAACGTCTGGAAGTCGCGTCGGTACTTCGGATGCGTCTGCGGCATGTAGTACGGCGCGTAGATGATCGACGCGCCGTCCAGCGGATTCAGGTTGGTGTACTCGATCAGGCCCGGGATCTCGATGCGCGGGTCATTGATGTTCATCCAGAAGTTACGCGTGAATGGCTGCTTGAGCTTGAGCAGCACGCACACTACGCCCACGTTCTTGATTGCCGCCACCTTGGCCTTCTCGTCAGCCGGAAGATCAGGCATCACACGCACAAGATAGGGCAGCGGTATGGTCGAGATCACCTGGTCAAACGGCAGCACCTCGCCGTTGACCTTGACTCCGCAAGCCCGGGCCGACGCATCGCTGCCCTCGACACAGACCTGCTCGACGCTGGCTTTCAATCGCACCTCGCCGCCCAGCTTCTGAAGCCGGTCGTTCACTGCGTCGAGCAGCACCTCGGAACCGCCGACCAGGTACCCCATCTCTTCCTGAAAGAGGCTTTTGCGGGACAAGGCCACCCGCTTGATGCGCGTGCCGAGCCACGAGGCGGACAGTTGGTCCTGCAACTCGTAGAACTTGAAGTGGAACAGGCTGCGCCACAGCACGTCATACGCGCGCTCGCCGATCGACTGCTTGAGCCACTGCGTCGATGAGAACGCGTCGTACGGACGCCAATCTTCGACCCCCTTGGCCTTCATCACGTGCAGGCCGTAGCGGAGCTTGTCGATCAGTCCCAGCCCTGGGAACGTCAGAAGGGCCAGCGGATGCCCCCAGTCGTGCAGCCGCCCGTTGAAGAAGAACCCCATCTTGGTCTCGGTCCAGCGCAGCGTGTGCTCCAGGCCGAACTCTTTCAAGTAGTCGAACGTCGTCTGGTCCGGCTTGCAGATGAAGTGGTAGTAGCGCTCGATGCGCGTGCCGGCAAAGTCAATGAAGGCTGACATGCCGCCGATGCGGTCGTCGCGTTCGAACACGGTGACCTGGGCGTTCGCCTTGGCCAGTTCAAAAGCTGCGGCCAATCCCATCGGGCCGGCACCAATGACGGCGATACGAGAAACATTGGCAGTCAAGCTCATGGTGGGCTGATGAGCCTCGTTCATCGTTATGCGGGGGATGATGCTGGGCTCAGAGGCGATTGTGCGCTGCGCAGATGCACCAGGCGCCCTACGTTGATTCCTTATCGCTTGTGGCAACGGTCTAGAACGATCTGGACCCGCCTCTCAACCGATCTTCGCGTTCAATCCGTCCGTTCCACGATATAGCCAGAGTAGATCGGGTGGCAGAAGGTTTCACGGATGCCCTCGGCAAACGCCGTCGGCGTGAAGCCGAAAGTTTGCTCGATGTCCACTCCTTTAAAGTCATCGCCCGCAGTCAGCGCCTTCAGCTGACTCGAGGTGAACGGTGGCCTATCACTAAAGACCGCATAAAGGCGCAGCAGAGAGTCGAAGAGCCGATAAGGAATGCGAACGATCGGAGTGCTTAGACCCTTGGCGTCGCGAATGGCGCGGATGATGTCTATGTAGTCGATCCGCTCGTTGCCAACCAAGTCATAGATCTCTCCTAGCGGGCGATGTTCGATACACCAGAGAATGGCGCGGCAAAAGTCACGTTCGTAAAGGGGCTGCCGCATATAGCGGCCGTGCCCGGGGATCGGAAACAGGGGCGCCCTCTCCATGAAGCGCGCAAGCCACCCGAAGTGCTTGGGATCGAACCATCCATACATCAGCGTCGGCCGCAGCACACAACCCGGCAAGCCGCTGTCCAAAAACATCCTCTCTTGTGCCTTCTTGGTGGCGGTGTAGTCGTCATTGGCCACCGAGTTCACGACCGAACTGCTGATGTGGACAGTAAACGGCACTTGCGCCCTTGCGATCGCCTTGAACACGAGGTCGGATGCGATGAGGTTGTTTCGCTCGAAGGGTGCGGGTGTCTTGCCGGTGACCTGCGCGTGAAGGATCAGCGCCGTGTCGGCGGCCGCGAAGTCAGCTTCCCAGCAACCCGGCTCTGCAAGGTCGGCGTCGACCACTCGCACGCCGGGATTCAAGTCAGCAAGCAGGCGCAGATTAGACGACTGCTTGTCGATAGCGGTGATGTTCGAGTAACCAGCTTCGCGCAGGAGCAGCAAGAGATTTTGGCCAACAAGACCAGCGGCCCCGGTCACAACGACTTTGGAACTTTTCTCGGTCGCACTCATCGAAAAAGACCCGCATTCATAACGCCATATTGGCTGCCACGGCCACCTCCCCCTTCCGCCGAGCCATGCAAACGCAAGTCCTGCATCGTCCCCCCGGAGATATTGATCACCGCAAGCAATCAGCTTTGCCTGCCAGTTACGGTCGATCCACAGCGCGCGCCAGGAAGTCGCGGTACGCCGCGGCGATACCGTCGCGCAACGACGTCGCCGGCGCCCAGCCAAGAGACTTCAGACGCGAGACGTCCATCACTTTGCGCAGCGTGCCGTCAGGTCGGCTCGTGTCATGCATGAACTCGCCCTGCCAGCCGACAACCTGCGCAATGAGCCGGGCCAGTTCGCCCACTTCAAGATCGACTCCGGTGCCGACATTGATCAGCGGACAGTGCGCTGGATCGGTCAACGCGGCGAATCGTCCTTCGTCCAGGTCGGCCAGGAAGAGCAGCGCCTGCGCCAGATCCTCCGAAAACAGGAACTCGCGGCGCGGCTTGCCGCTGCCCCAGAGCACGACCTGTTGACTGCCCGCGACCTTCGCTTCGTGCACCTTGCGAATCAGCGCCGGCAGCACGTGCGAGTTCTGCAGGTCGTAGCTGTCGCCCGGGCCATAGAGGTTGGTCGGCATCGCCGCCAGATAGCGCGTGGCATGCTGCCGGTTGAACGCCCAGCACAGTTCGATGCCGGCAATCTTGGCCAGCGCGTACGGGCGGTTGGTCGCTTCCAGCGGGCCGGTGAGCAGGGCCGACTCCTTGATCGGCACCGGCGCCTCGCGCGGATAGATGCAGGAGCTGCCGAGAAAGATCAAACGTTCGACGCCGACCGCGTGCGCGCTGCGAATGACGTTGGCCTCGATCAGGAGGTTGCGCAGCAGGAAGTCGACCGGATAGGTGTGATTGGCGAGGATGCCACCCACCTTGGCCGCGGCCAGGAACACCACCTGCGGCCGGTCGGCCTCGAACATGCGGGCGGTCTGTGCCGAATCTTCGAGGTCGACCTGCGCATGACCATGCGTGAGCAACGGGCCCAGTCCGCGCGCCTGCAGCGCGCGCATCACCGCGCTGCCGGCAAGACCACGATGGCCGGCCACGTAGATGCGCTTTCCGCTGAGCCAGTTCATTGCGCAGCTGGCTATTCGTGAAAGTCGAAGGGCCGATAGCCGTGGCGCTTGACCAGCTCGTCGCGCTCGGCGCTCTTTAGGTCTTCGCGCATCATCTCCGCCACCAGTTCGGTGAAACCGATGCGTGGCGACCAGCCGAGTTTGGCGCGCGCGCGCGAGGCATCACCCAGCAGAGACTGCACCTCGGTCGGACGAAAGTAGCGCGGATCGACGGCGATGCGGCGCACGCCACCGGCATCCGTCGCGTACTCGTCGACCCCAGCGCCATGCCAGGTGAGCTTCAGGCCGATTTCCGCCGCTGCCGCGTTGACGAAGTCACGCACCGTGTGCTGCACGCCGGTGGCGATGACGAGATCCTCGGGGGCGGGCTGCTGCAGCATGAGCCACATCGCTTCCACGTAGTCGCGCGCGTGGCCCCAGTCGCGCGCGGCATCGAGGTTTCCCAGGAACAGGCATTCCTGCAGCCCCAGCTTGATCCGCGCCAGCGCGCGCGTGATCTTGCGCGTGACGAAGGTCTCGCCGCGGACCGGGCTTTCGTGGTTGAACAACGTGCCGTTGCACGCGTAGATGCCGTAGGCCTCTCGGTAGTTGACGGTGATCCAGTACGCGTACAGCTTGGCCACGGCATAGGGCGAGCGCGGATAGAACGGCGTGGTCTCCGACTGCGGCACCTGCTGGACTAGACCGTAGAGCTCGGACGTCGACGCCTGATAAAAGCGCGTCTTCTTCTCCAGTCCGAGGATGCGGATTGCCTCCAGCACGCGCAGCGCGCCGAGCGCGTCGGCGTTCGCGGTGAACTCCGGCTCTTCGAAGCTCACCGCCACGTGCGACTGCGCCGCCAGGTTGTAGATCTCGTCGGGCTGGATCTTCTGGATCACCCGCAGCAGCGACAGCGAATCTGTCATGTCGCCGTAGTGCAGGATGAAGTGCCGGTTGTCGACGTGCGGATCTTCGTACAGGTGGTCGATCCGGTCGGTATTGAAGAGCGAGGTGCGGCGCTTGAGGCCGTGCACTTCATAGCCCTTCTTGAGCAGCAGTTCGGCGAGATAGGCGCCGTCCTGGCCGGTGATGCCGGTGATCAGGGCTCGTTTCATTGCTTGCGCGCCGCGGGGCGGCCGGGTGGCGGTGCTGTCGGCGGACAGCAGCAGGGTTCAGCAGCGCGAAGTTACCAGAAGGGGCCTTCTGGTCCCGCTGCGGTCTCAGTCACCGGCGAGCGAGGCTTCCTGCGCCACGCCGTCGGTGCGCGCTTCATCACGACGGCGCTCGATCGCCGCGTTGCGCTGCGGTCGCATCGACATCATGCCGTCGGCCCCGCCGAGGCGGCCGCGTCGGTTTCGGATGCCATCCCAGAGCCCACGCAGCATCCAGCGGAGGCGGGACACGCGCAGCGGCACGAGCGCGCCGAACAAGACGAACTGACCGACGATCCGATAGGCGACGTGGGCGCGCCAGCGCCAGCTCAGGTAGGGCTTGCGCGCGAAGAGGACGGCATTGCGGATGAAGTAGTAATTGCGGACCGGTCCATGCAGATGAAACACGCGGCCAAACGCGCGCACCGACTGGTCACCGATCGTATGGCGCATTTTGGCGTCGGCAACGCCGAACACCTTGAATCCCGCGGCGCGGGCGCGCGCGCACCACTCGATGTCCACGTAGTCGATGAAGAACGAGCCATCCATCTCGCCGATCTGCGGCAGCGTGTCCAACGCGATCAGGCAGCCTGAACTGATCAGCAGATCGCACTCCACCGAATCACCGGCCTGGGGCCACAGCTTGCCCATGCGCAGGTAGCGCAACTGCACGAAGGGGTAGCGCAGGCCGTTGCGCGGATCCACAAACGACGGGCCGACCGCCGCCACCGGCTCGCCACGCGCCCGCAGCGCGCGCATGGCCTCCAGCAAGTTGGCGATGGTGTCGTCTTCGAGCGCGCTGTCCTGGTCAAGCAACAACGCATGCGCAAACCCACGCGCGCGTGCAATGCGCAAGCCGATGTTCTGGGCTTCGGCCACGCCCAGGTTGCGAGGATTGCTGATGAACTCGACGCCATAGGCGCCCGCCACCGCACGCGCCGACGTGGAGCCGACTTCGCTCTCCGAGTTGTCGACAATAAGCACCGCCGACCCCATGCCGATCAACGATTCCACCAGCGCCAGCAGCGTCTGCCGATCGGGATCGTGGCTGACGATGACCGAAAGCACCGTCGTCGCCCCGCGTGCCGGAGGCAACGCACTCGGAACGCCAGACGGGCCAGCGAATTGGGAGGGCGAACTCTTCAAGGAGGGCCGCGCTTCTTGGTGTTGTTAGAACTAAAGCAAAGCAAGCGCCAGCGGTGGCGCAATGCACAAACAGCATTATGGCGCCGTGACGGTCACTGTGCACCGTTGTGATACCGGGCTTCACCTAAATTAGGCGGCGAGTGCGCCGCTTTGGCGCGGATCGATCAGAGCAGCAGATCCCGCGCGGCGCTTCTGACGCCATCGCCAAAGCGCTTGTACCGGTCTCCTGCCCAACCTGAGGCAACAATGGGCCATCGCGCCAGACGCGATTTGGGCAGCGCGGCGCGGGCCGCCCAGAACCTTGCCGCCTCATCTATCAAGGCCAGATGCGCCGGCGAAACGGCGCACTTCATGACGCGTAAGCGAGCCCCAAGCACTGCCAGCTTCGCAGCCTTCCACGCGTGGTGCTTGGCGCCGCCCTGCGCAGCACCGCGCGCGGTGGCTCGCAGGCCGGTCTGACGCAGTCCCGCGGCGTTCGCCTCGTGCAGCCGATACCGCATAAGTGGTTCATCCAGCCAGCGCAGGGCATCGAGCACAGCCGCGACCAGGCCTAGCCACTCGTCGTGCCAGCAGTCGTCCGGGATAGGCAGCGCAAGTTCGAGCAAGCGGCGCCTGACGGCAAGCGTTGCCCCCGTGACGAAGTTGCGCCGAAGCAGGCGCTCCACCACCGGAGCCCCGCGTTCTCCATGCGCCACAGCAGCGTCGAGCTGACGAAGAAGCGTTTGCCCGGTCAGCGAACCCGCGCCGTCGACGATGCGCGCGTCAGTGCCAAGCAGAAGGATCGACGGGTCCGCAGCCATGACCTCCAGCAAGCGTTCGACCTTGTGCGGCTCCCAAACGTCGTCCTGGTCACACAGGAACACGATCTGCGCCGAACTGGCGGCGAGCGCCTGCGCGAAGTTGGCGACCGCGCCCAATGTCCTTTCGTTGGGGGTGACATAAATCGGCAGTCGATCGGCATACGCAGCCAAGACATCGAGTGTGCCGTCGGTCGAGGCGTCATCGAACACATCGAGTCGTTCAATGGCCACGGTCTGGCAGGCGAGGCTGTCGAGTTGTGCCGGCAAGTAGCGGGCGCCGTTATAGGTGCACATGACGACGGCGGTCACTGGCGCCGCCAGGCCGCCAGCATTCGCCTCGCTAGAGCTTCGGTCGGATGAAGATCCGCTCGGGCACATGACGGATGATCAGCAAATCCAGCGCCAGAACCAAGGCGTGTCGAGCGCCCGCTCGATATCGGCCGACACGCGCTCCGGCGACTCCCACAGGGGCTTCTTGGTGAACGAGGCCGTCATCGGCTTGTCCACCAAGCCGGTCAGAATGGTAGCTTAAGAGTAAGGAGAGACTCGGATAGCCGCTCTCGCGCAGACGCGCTGCCTGCAGAAGTTTTTAGGCTGGATCGTCGACCTTCGAAAGCCCGTGACCTGACGCTTGAGGTGCTCGAACGTCGAGAGCAGCGCGACGCAACAAAATCGAACTGGATTGATCCAAACCTGCTTAGCGATGCGTCCCTAGGTAAAACGGCCTGGCTGCATCGCTTCGGCAACGACGAGTTCACAAGCCTTTTCCCACGAAGGAGCATGGCCACCCCAATGGTCGGTCAGCCGGTTGAGACTCAAAGTCGAGTTCCTAGGTCGCTGCGCTGCTCGACCGAGCAACGCCGTCGATGTCCGCTCAACGTAGGCCCGTTGGCCGTCAGAGTACTTCTCCAACTCCTCGATTGCTCGGGATGCGAAACCGTACCAGGTCGTCGTGCCAGCGCACGCGATGTTGATAATCTCTCTGAACGCGCGAGCACATTCCTTCTCGCGGATATGCGCAACCTTCGCCAAGACTTGGCAAGTTGCCTCTGCAACGAATCGGGCCGATGTAGGGGCACCAAACTGGTCGTCCACGACTTTAAGCGTATCTCCGTTGAGCGCTCGCCTAAGAATCGCCAACAGAAAGTTCTGCCCTCTGGCCGAGTAAATCCAGCTCGTTCTAAGTAGCAAGTAGTCGCAACCACTTCCTTGTATCTCGTGTTCACCGGCAAGCTTCGAACGCCCGTAGACGTTCAGTGGCGATGGATCGTCGTGTTCGGTCCACGCCCCTTGTTTGGAACCATCGAACACGTAGTCGGTGGAATAGTGGACGAGCAGCGCACCAACGGTCGAGGCGCCACGAGCCATGGACCGGGGAGCGGCGGCGTTGACGGCGAACGCGAGACTCTCTTTCGACTCTGCCTCATCGACGTTCGTGTAGGCAGAGGCGTTAACGATGATGTCGGGTTTAGATTGCTTAATACACTCTTCAATTAGATCGCACTGCAGGAGGTCTAGGTCGCGCCGGTCAAAGGCTGTTACCTGCCCCAGTACACAGAGCGACCTTTCGAGTTCCCAGCCTATCTGCCCATTTTTGCCGAAAACCAAGAGCCGCAGCATCGCGCCTCGCTATGGAAACACCCAGTCAGCTCGCCGGGCAATCAGTTGGACAAAAGCGCGGAATCCTGAATGCCGATCTGCACATCGGTCACTGAGCAAGACCCGGCCAAGCTACCGGCGCGGCTGGGCAAGTACTCTGCCTCGGCAGCGAGTGAGCTCAAGAACGCCGCATGCGAGTGGACTGATTTCACATACTCGCGTGCTGCATTGCCGCGTTTCTGGGCTTCGTCCCTATCAGCCAAAGCTCTGCGAAGGGCGCTGACATAGGCAGTGGGATTATCAATATCAGGAACGAGATAGCCGCGCTCCTCACCGAGCACATCGACAACGCCGCCTACGGCCGATGCGACGGTCGGAATGGCGAAAGCCGCTGCTGCTAGAACCATGAAAGGCGTCCCGTCCCAGGCGGACGTATAGAGGTAGACGGGGAAGTCTTCGAACGGCACGGTTTCTGCGCCCTCAAAGCGCCCCGTCAGCTTGATATTCGGCTCTGCCCGGAGCGCTGTGACGACATCCTCCCCGTGTCCTAGCACCGGCTCACCATAGACGATGAACTCGCAGTCCGGCATGAGCTTCGCGATGCCAATAAGCAACCCTGGCATTTTCTGCCGATCGATCCGCCCGGCCCATAGAATACGGTTCGAGTATTCAGATTTCCGCTGCGGCTCGACGCCGCGCATCTCGTACGGATTGACTACCATCCTGAACATGTGACGCGGATACCCGTAGCAGGCTCTAAGCAGGGACGGGTACTGTGAATTGTCAGAAAAAACTCGCGTCAGATTCGGCCTCGCCTTGAGCAGAAACTCCCGCGCGTATCCGACCGGAAGCCCGTCCTCATCGCGATCGTCGCAGAAGGCCGAAGCGTACATTCTGGAAGCTTGAGACAGTGCCTTGCCATAGTCGGCCATGGCCTGCCACGCGTGGCGAGAGTTGATGACATGAATTATCTTGGGCCGCATTTGCACCAGCAGCCGAGTGAGAACTACGACGCCTTCGGTATACGAGAGTGATTTTGCTTCGTCAGCGAAGTCGATTACGTTGACGTCTGCGGGTAGACGAGCGCGCCACGGCGAATCGCCGCGCTCCGTCAAAATAACGAGGCACTTTCCACCGCTACCATGAATCGCCTTAACTAATTCGATCGACGCAAGGTCGGCCCCGCCGCGCTTCAGCCAGGGAAACACAAAGCAGTGCGAGTACTCGGCGTCGTCGATGCCAGACGCGATGCGTGAGTAGCAACGGCCTGGCGCAGGGATCACCGGGTACGAGTAATACTCGCAAGAGCGAAGGAACTCGGCATTGGGTGCCAGCGCCGGATCGACACTCCGCGCTATCAGGCGCATCTCATCGATAACCCAGCTTGGCATAGGCGGCGGTTCAAACGTCGGATTCATGTTCGGCGACGGAACCGAGACATCTTTAAGTCGAAGGTACGTCGCGGGGAACAGGTGCATACGCGCCCGGTTAGCGATCCGCCAGTAACCCCGCCGGAGCGACGGCGACAATCTCGTCACCACGCGCTCGATCGCATAGTGAACGCGCTTGAATAACTGATACGTCTTCGGGAATTCCATACTTGCTCCTTGCTAGCTGGCGAGCCGCTTCGCATTCCCGACAGAAAAGAGCTCGGTCGGCGCAATAATCGCCCCCGCGGCGACTTGTGACTGCACGAGACTTCCCGGCTTCCGCCGGTAGAAACCGACTGTTCCCCAGGCAAGCCGATGCTCGATTCCACGAGCGACCGTATCGCAGTTCCAATGCCAATCCTCGTAACCAAACCCCGTCACGGAAACGTCGGTACGGTGATATGGATTGGCGAGGTACAACTCTTTGGCGGCGAAGGTCCAAGAAGTCCAAAAGTTGTTCATCAGCAGTCCCGCGGCGTCAAAGTACTGGCCACGCTGCTCGACTTGCCAGCAGTAGGCGGCGTGCGCGCCGAACGTGACGACGAACTCCGGGTGAAGCACGGACTTAGCACCGTATTCGCGAGCATAGTAGGCCGCCCGCTCAATCCAGTTACCCGAGTAGTAGTCGTCGCCATCGAGAATCGCAACGAAGGCGCCTTCGGAAGCCGCAATGCCGTCGTTTCGCGAAAGCCCAAGGTCGCGGTTGTTCACTGAAAGGGAGGTGACTCTGTGACGCGACGCCCGATGGGCGCCAACGACCTCAAGTGTCTCCTGATCTGCGCTGTCGAAGACGAACACGTATTCACAACTGTGGCCGGCCGCCTCGGCCATCGTCCGGCAACGCTCGATACTGTTCAGCGTCGAGTGCGCGAGCACGCCTTCACGGTGAAAGGTGATAAGTAGCGAGATGTCAACCTTGGACGTCAATTTGGATCATCCTTGATGAGACGCGCAGCGAGAAGGACCTTGACCAGCGGACTACTGCGAAACCTCTCCAACCTGAAAGTCACCGCCGTGAGCTCTCCTGAAATACCACGCTTATCGCTATCGAGTTTGTGAACTAGTTGCCTCGCCGCATCGAGATCGGCCCGCAACGTGTCGACTTCTTCAGCCAGACGCTGCCCGTCGGCCTTCGCGGCAGTCAGATCGTGCTCGGCCTCGCGTCTCCGTTCGCGGCTTTCGTCCAGGTCAACCTGCAAGCTTTCAGAATGGCTCTTGTAGGATCGATACTGTCCCTCAATCCACTGCTTGCCCGCGGCAAGTTCTTTGATTGAGCGCTCGTTCTCACTGGCCAAGCGCTTGAAGGAAAAATACTGCTCTTCCAGCCACTTTTTCTCGTTGAG